>Ga0316220_1000959_pt1 | contig 35701 bp, 32 predicted proteins | sample TBH18005metaG_FD_203632 | JGI IMG/M metagenome (GOLD analysis project Ga0316220, IMG submission 203632) | Freshwater microbial communities from Trout Bog Lake, Wisconsin, USA - TBH18005 | ecosystem: Environmental > Aquatic > Freshwater > Lake > Hypolimnion/Profundal zone | place: USA: Wisconsin... | reverse complement strand
ACGATTGGGCGCGCTCGCTTTCGCGGGCTGTGTGCTTCCCGACGCCACTCTCCGCGGCATGCGGATGTTTCGGTCTCATGGCGGGACCGTCCTGGCTGTTGCCGGCCGGGATCTTTTGAGTGAGGCCTCTTCGCCCAGTTCGGTCGCTCCCTGCCGGGAGCGGCACGCCGGACGTGGTGCGGACACGTCTGCAATCTTACTTCGCGTCGGCACCCTTACCACGGGGACGGCGCCAGCTTGTGGCTGGCCGTTGGCCCTGCGTTACGGGTCTGGCCTCTTAACTCTCAGGTTGCGTTCGCTTTTGCAGTGTGGCGGCGTGCTTTTTCACGCTGCCCCATTGAGGAGGTTGACGGGCTTTGCCGGGCCCGCTCACTCCCCGCCGCCGTGTCGCCCTTGCGCGCCCTGCTCGCGTGGGCGAACCGGGCCTTTTGGCGGGGGTTGTCCCGCCGGGAAACGCGACTGCGTTCTGGTCTGCACAGTAGCAACCATAACCCTCTGGGGTAACTGTGTCGGCGCACGGGTCGAAACGGCCCGTGGACCTGACTCGGCTTGGACGCGGTTTCTGATCGCGCCTGGCCGCTCAGCTCCTGATTCGTGATGAACTGACCGGACACGACTCCGGCCAGAGGAGCTGGTGATATCTGCCTGCCATCACCGCTAACGCGGCAGTGGAGGGGACGGCGGCACCAGCTGCCACCGACCTTTCCCCGGTCGCCCGGGATTATCCCAGTCGTGCTTTCGGCGGGTTTTTCAGGCCGCCGCGCTGCGACTGTTCTATCAAGGAACGTCACCAACCTGTAACGCCCGCGGCGAAAGTGAAGGCTTTGTTCTGCACAACTTCTTCACCGCGGTGGCGGTGAATAACTTGGGGGTAATCTGGCCCACGGGTTACTCACAGACGCGCGGAGCGGTGACGGCCGAACTCGGAACCTCCCGCCGCCATCTCCGAGCAGCGAACGGGCGGGCTTTCCTCGGCTGGTTTTTCCTTCCGAACTTCGATGTTGGAAGTTCGGCGTTCAATGTTCGATGTTCGGTTTGGAATGCCTTCCCCCCGCGACCTGCCCATTTACGAACTTGAGCCCGCCGTCATCGCCACCCTGCGCACGGCCGGCCGGCTGATCGTGCAGGCCCCGACCGGCTCGGGCAAATCCACGCAGATTCCGCAGATGCTGCTGCGGCATGGCCTGCTCGGCGAACGGGGGGAGATCGTGGTCTTGCAGCCCCGCCGGCTGGCGGCGCGGATGCTGGCGAAGCGCGTGGCGGAAGAAGTGGGCACGCCGCTCGGCGGGATCGTCGGTTATCAAATCCGGCTGGAGTCGCGCGTGAGCGAGCAGACCCGCATCCGGTTTGTGACCGAGGGCATCCTGCTCCGACAGATGTCGTTTGACGCCCAGCTCCGGGGTGTCAGCGCGATCGTCTTTGACGAGTTCCATGAACGCCACCTTTACGGCGACATCTCGCTCGCCCGGGCCGTGCAGATCCAGCAGACGACCCGGCCCGACCTGAAGTTGATCGTGATGTCCGCCACGCTGGATGCCGGGCTGCTCAAGACCTACCTCGCGCCCTGCGAGGTGCGGGTGTCGCAGGGCCGGAGCTTCCCGGTGCGGATCGAATACCTGGCAAAGACCGCAAATTTTAACGCGGAGCCCGTCTGGGATGTCGCGGCCCGCGAGTGCGAGCGCGTGGCCGGCGAATCGTCCGGCGACCTGCTTGTGTTCATGCCTGGAGCCTACGAAATCAGCCGGACCGTGCAGGCGATCCAGGCGCTGCGGACGCTGCGCGAGTTCGTGACCTTTCCCCTGCATGGCGAACTGCCCCCCGAGCAGCAGGACCGGGCGGTGGCGCGGCATGAGGCGCGGAAGATCATTGTCTCCACGAACGTGGCGGAGACCTCGCTGACGATCGACGGCGTCACCACGGTCATCGATTGCGGCCTGGCGCGGGTGGCGCGATTCGACCCGCATCGCGGCATCAACACCCTGCTGATCGAGAAGATTTCCGCCGCGAGCGCAGACCAGCGGGCGGGCCGGGCAGGACGCACGTCGCCGGGCGTGTGCGTGCGGCTGTGGACGGAACGCGAGCATGGCCAGCGGGCGCCGCAGGAACTGCCGGAGGTCAGGCGTCTGGACCTGTCGGAGGTGGTGCTTACGCTGAAGGCCAGCGGCATCGACGACCTGGCGAACTTTCCGTGGCTGGAGCGGCCTGAGCCGAAGGCGCTGGAGCGCGCGGAGCTGCTGCTGGCGGACCTGGGGGCGATCACAGGGGGTAGGGCGGGACCGCCGGGACCGCCGTTAGGGCCGAACGCGGGCGACGTTGCCGGCGGGCCCGGCGCTCCCGCCCTGACTCGGAACCTGGCGCGCATCACGGAAATCGGCCGGAAGATGCTGCGCTTCCCCGTCCATCCGCGCTATGCGCGGATGCTGCTGGCGGCCCAGGACCGCGGCTGCGTGCGGACGGTGGCCTTGATGGCGGCGCTGACGCAGGGGCGAAATTTCCTGCTGCGCGGGGTGTCCAAGGACGTCGAACAGGCGCGCGAAGACACATTGGGAGGGGAGCATGAGAGCGATTTTTTCCTGCTGATGCGGGCCTGGCGCTATGCGGACAAGGCGAACTACTCCCTCGAGGCGTGCCGTCGTCTCGGCATCCATGCGCAAGGCGCGCGCGCGGTCGGCCCGCTGTTTGAACAGTTCCTGGCCATTGCCGAAAAGGAAGGCCTCGATGTGGGCGAACGCCGGACGGACGGGGCCGAAGTCAGGAAGTGCGTGCTGGCCGGATTCTCCGACCAACTGGCCAAGCGGCTTGATGGCGGCACGCTGCGGTGCGAGCTGGTGCACAACCGCCGCGGGGTGCTGGCGCGGGAGAGCGCCATCGGCCAGGCGCCGCTGTTGGTGGCGGCGGAGATCAGCGAGGTCGAGGGACGCGGAGGCGAGGTCAACGTGCTGCTCTCGCTGGCGACCGCCATCGAGGAGCCGTGGCTGAGGGAGATCTTCCCGGAGGATTACCGCGAGGTGCGCGGCGTGACCTACGACGAAGCGTTGAAGCGCGTCGTCTCCCGGCGCGAACGGCGATTCCGGGACCTCGTGCTCGAGGCGAAGGCCAGCAGTGATGAGGCGCCGCTCAACGAGGCGGCGGCGCTGCTCACGAAGGAAGTCGTGGAGGGACGGCTGAAGCTGGAGATGTGGGACGAGTCGGTGGAGCAGTGGATCATCCGCGTGAACCGGCTGGCCGAATGGTTTCCGGAACTGGAGGTCAATGTGCTGACCGATGCGGACCGGGCCACGCTGATCGAGCAGGTCTGCTACGGCGAACTCGGTTACCGGGACATCAAGGACAAGCCCGTGATGCCGATCCTGAGGGACTGGCTGACGGCGGAACAGCTGGCGGTGATGGACGACTATCTGCCGGAGAAACTCACCATGGCGAATGGCCGGAAAGCGAAGCTGACTTACGCCAAGGAGGGCCCGCCCGTGCTCTCTGCGCGCATTCAGGAACTCTACGGCATCGAGGGTAAGTTCACGCTCGGGCACGGCCGCGTGCCCGTGAAGTTTGCGGTCCTGGCTCCGAATCACCGGCCGGTCCAAGTGACGGATGACCTGACGAATTTCTGGCGCGAGCAGTATCCCAAAGTGAAGGCGGAATTATCGCGCAGGTACCCGCGTCATGAGTGGCGCTGACCTGGTTATTAACCGCAAAGCACGCTAAGAGCGGCCGGTGTTACCACGGAGCGCGCGAAGAACGCTCCGGGGCCATGCCTTCGCGATCCTGGCGGCCGCGGCGGTCAAATAAACCGCCCAAAAGATGCTGGTGCGTCTCAGCTCTTTTTATTCCGGCCCTTCTTCGGCTCGATGTTCAGGTAGGTCTTGTTGAGCATCTGGCTCTCGTAGAGCTCGAGGAGGCGGACGCCCTCGCGGGGCTTCACCATGTCCTTGCGCGTGGCGGCGTCGATCTGGGCCTTCATCTTGCGGCAGAGCTCCTCCTGCTGGTACTGCACGCCCTCGATGACGTCGGCGATGCGGCTGCCGGTGAGGGCCTCCTCGATGTAGAAGCCGTTGGGTTCGTCGGCCTCGAGGAAGACGTGGACCTCGTTCACGCGGCCGAAGAGGTTGTGCAGGTCGCCCATGATGTCCTGGTAGGCGCCGGTGAGGAACACGCCGAGGTAGTACGGCTTGTGGTTCAGCGGGTGCAGCGTGATGTAGTCCTTCACGTCCTGCAGGTCGATGAACGAGGAGATCTTGCCGTCGGAGTCGCAGGTGATGTCGACGAGGATCGCGTTGACCGTGGGCTTCTCGTTGAGCCGGTGGAGCGGGGCGATGGGAAAGAGCTGCTTCAGCGCCCAGTGGTCGAGCAGCGACTGGAAGACGGAGAAATTGCAGACGTACTGGTCGGCCAGGAGCTTGTCCAGGTCGTGGAGTTCCTCGGGCTGGTAGCCGGTCTTGCGGCCCTCCTTGGCGATCTGCTCGCAGATCTGCCAGAAGATGGACTCGGCGGCGGCGCGGTTCTCGAGGTCGAGGTAGCCGAGGTTGAAGAGGGAGAAGGCCTCCTCCTTCTTCTGGAGCGAGTCGTGGAAGCGCTCGAGGCGGCCGAGCTTGGTCTTGTTCTTCAGCATGACCTCGAGGTCGGTGACGACCTTGTGCTTCACCTTGGGCTGGTGCTGGTGGCCGAGGGACTCGCGCTTGTTGATCCGCTCGAAGACCTCGACGACAAGGAGGGAGTGGGGCGCGACGACGGCCCGCCCGGACTCGCTCACGATATCGGGCACGGCCACGCCGGAGGCGGCGCAGATCTCGCGGATGTTGAAGACCACGTCGCGGGCGTACTCCTCGAGCGAGTAGTTCATCGAGCTCTCGAAATTCGTGCGGGAGCCGTCGTAGTCGATGCCGAGGCCGCCGCCGACGTCGAGGTAGCCCATCGGGAAGCCCATCTTGGCGAGCTGGCAGTAGAACCGGGAGGCCTCGATGACGGCGTTCTTGATCGTGATGATATTGGGCACCTGCGAGCCGATGTGGAAGTGCACGAGCTTGAGGCAGGCGCCGAGCTTCACGGCCTTGAGCTTCTCGCAGGCGAAGAGGATTTCCGCGGTGTTGAGGCCGAACTTGGCGTTGTCGCCGGTGGACATGGCCCACTTGCCCTCGCCGCGGGTCTGGAGCTTGCAGCGGAAGCCGATCATCGGCTTCACGCCGGTTTCCTGGGAAATGCGGATGATGTCGTCGAGTTCGGCGAGCTGCTCGACGACGATGATGATTTTCTTGCCCAGTTTGCGGCCGAGGAGGGCGAGGCGGATGTAGTCGTGGTCCTTGTAGCCGTTGCAGATGATGAGACGCTGGGAGCCCTCGTGCATGGCGAGGGCGATCATCAGCTCGGGCTTGGATCCGGCCTCCAGGCCGTAGCTGTAGTCCTTGCCGGCAAGGACGATCTCGTCGACGACCTCGCGGAGCTGGTTGACCTTGATCGGGAAGACGCCGCGGTAGTCGCCCTTGTAGCCCTCCTCCTTGATGGCCTTGACGAAGCACTCGTTGAGCTGGATGACGCGGTGCCGGAGGAGGTCCTGGAAGCGGATCACCATCGGGGCCTTCAGGCCCATGCCGAGGGCCTCGTCGACCACGTCCATGATGCGGATGCCGCGGCCGTCGGCGCGGGGCTGGACGTTCACGAACCCTTCGTCATCGACCGCGATGTGCCCGGATCCCCAGCGTTTGAACCCATAATGCTCCTCGGATTTGGCGGCGGACCAAGCGGATGCGGCTTTGCTTTTCAATGCGGAGGATGGGTGGGGGAGTTATGGCTTGCTATCGCTGGAGGGGAATCCGTTAGGATATATGTTTTCTTTTTTCAAAACCCTCAACACGCAATGACGAAAATGTCCCTCAGCACCGACGCACTCGCGAATCTGGCCCAAACCGCCGCTCCTGCCGGCCCGGGCGGACTGGGTGGCGGTTTCATGATCATCTTCTACGGCCTGCTGTTTGCCGCGATGTATTTCCTGATGATTGCCCCCCAGCGCAAGAAGCAGAAGGAACACGAGAAGCTGCTGGCGACGCTGGAGTCCGGGGACGAGATCATGACGACCGGCGGCATTTACGGCACGATCACGAATGTGAAGGACGACCGGTTTGTCGTGCGCATCGCCGACAACACCAAGATCGAGGTCGGCAAGGCCTTCGTCAGCGCCGTGGTCAACAAGGCCGGCACCGAGAAGCAGTGACGCCGCGCGGCAGTATGCCGCGCGCCCGGCCTGCCTGCATTCCGCTTTAAACCAAAATCCCACCATGCTCAGCCGCAACCTCTGGAAGATCGTCCTCAGCCTCGTCATCGTGGCCTGGGCCGTGTCCACCCTGCTACCCCTCCAAGACCAGGACTTCGCCACCTATGCCAAGGCCCACGCCGGCAACAAGGCGGTTGAGTTCGACAAGCTCGTCGACGAGGCCTCGGCGATCAAGAAAACCGGTGCCGCGCCCAGCGAGTTTGTGGCGCTCCGGCAGATCGGCAAGGAGCGCAAGCTTGACCTGACCCAGTACTTCCCGGACATCCAGCTGGAGAGCAAGCTGACGAACGTCGACAAGCGGAACAACATCCTCCTCACCGAGCTGCTCCGCCGCTCCAAGAGCAAGCTCCAGCTCGGCTTGGATCTCAAGGGCGGCGTCGCCTTCACCCTTGAGGTGGACCCCAAGGCCACCGCCAAGTACACGGACGACGTCCGCAAGGAAAAGCTCTCCAAGGCGATCGAGATCATCGCGGCCCGAATCAATTCCTTCGGGATCGCCGAGCCGGTCATCCGGCCCATTGGCGAGAACCGCATCGAGGTCCAGCTGCCCGGCGTCAACACCAAGGACAACCCGGACGTGGTGGACAACGTGAAGAAGCCCGCCCGGCTCGACTTCCGGGTGGTGCATCCGACCCTGACCCCGGCGATGGTCCCGGCCGGCGAGGTGCCCCCCGGCTATGAAATCATGACCCTTGAGCAGGACGGACCGCACGGCGAGGCCTACAGCGAGGATCTCTTCGTCAAGCGCATTCCCGAGATGGGCGGCGAGGCGATCTCCGATTCCCGCGTGATCGCCGACATGTACGGCAAGCCCGAAGTCACCCTCAATTTCACCAAGGAAGGCCGCCAGCATTTCGCGAACGTGACCCGGGACATCGCCAATGGCGGCCGCCAGTCCGGCACCGTGGGCCGCCTGGCCATCGTGCTCGACGGCAAGCTCTACTCCGCCCCGACCGTCAAGGAGGAGATCGACAGTCCCTCCGCCCAGATCAGCGGCGGCGCGATGACCGAGCGTGAGGCCTTCAACCTCTCGAATGTCCTGAACAACCCCCTCGACCTTCCGCTCGTCGTAAAGGAGCAGAAGGAGGTCGGCCCGTCGCTTGCCGAGGACGCCATTTCCAGCGGCGTGCGCGCCTCGATCATCGGCACCGCGCTTGTGGCGGCCTTCATGATCACGTTCTACACGACCGGCGGCTTGGTCGCCGTCATCACCCTCGCGGTGAACGTCGTCATTATCTTCGGCGTCATGGCCAGCCTCGGCGCCACCATGACCCTCCCCGGGCTCGCGGGCATCGTGCTCACCATCGGCATGGCGGTGGACGCCAACATCCTGATCTTCGAGCGCATGCGTGAGGAACTCGCCGCCGGCAAGTCGCTCATGATCTCGAACCAGAGCGGCTATCTGAAGGCACTCACGACGATCCTCGATGCGCACTTCGTCCAGCTGATCATCTGCGCGATCATGATCCTCCTCGGCACGGGCCCGATCAAGGGTTTCGGCGTGACCCTCGCGATCGGCGTGCTCTCCACGCTCTTCTCGGTGCTGATCACGGCCCACCTGATCATGGAGCTGCTGATCGATTCCCAGTTCCTGAAGAAGTTCACGATGCGCCGGATGCTGAAGGACCTGCACGTCGATTTTGTGAAGTACGGCAAGCCTGCCTTCATCGGCGGCTGGCTGATCGTGGCGCTGGGCGTCAGTGTCGTGCTCTACAAGGGTGACCGCATCTACGGCATTGATTTTGCCGGCGGTGACCTGATCACGGTCCAGTTCGCCCAACGCCTCGACACGGCCAAGATCCGCCAAGTGGCCGAGACGGCCAAGATCGGCGAGATCAGCCCGCGCTATGTCAGTGCGCTCGGCGGCGGGAAGGAAGTGCTCGAGATCGAGACGCCCGAGGGCAAGTCCGTGGCGCTGATGGGCGCACTCAAACAGGCTTTCCCCTCGGCCGGGCTGGACCAAGTCGGGGAGAGCCACATCGGCGCCTCCATCGGCAAGGAAATCGAGCAGAACGCGCTCCTGTCCGTCAGTGTGTCCATGCTGACGATCCTCCTCTACATCGCGTTCCGGTTTGAGTTCGGCTTCGGCATCGGCGCGATGGTGTCCTCGCTGCACGACATCCTGATGACCATCGGCATCTTCGTGCTCACCGGTCACCAGTTCTCGGCCCCCATGGTGGCGGCCATCCTCTGCATCGCCGGCTATTCGATCAACGAAACCGTGGTGGTGTTCGACCGGATCCGCGAGGAGTTGAAGCTCAACCCGACCGGCTCGCTGCGGGACATCATCAATTCCGCGATCAACAAGGTCTTTGCCCGAACGATCATGACGGCGACCACCACGTTTCTCGCGGCGCTGGCGCTCTTCCTCTTCGGGGGCGGCGTGCTGCGCGACATCTCGTTCACGTTCCTCGTGGGCATCGTGACCTCCACCTTCTCCGCCATCTTCGTCGCCGCCCAGGTGTTCTACTGGTGGCACAAGGGCGACCGGAAGCACGTTGAGGCGCACGCGGATGTCGCCCCGAAGTACGAGTGGACCGGCTCCAGCAAGGCGTCGGAATAGCCGCGGCAGTCCCGCAGGGTGGAACACGGTTATCGCGCGCTGAGGTCCGGTTGCGGATTTCGTGCAGTTATTTTCGGGTTCCCCTCCGGCGGGCGGGCTTTCACCTTCGAAATTCATGCGCTGGATCTTTTCGCCGCTCCCGGCCGCCGAAATCGAGGCCCTGAGCCAGGGCACCGGGGTCAACCCGGTGCTGGCGGAGCTGCTCCTGCGCAACGGCCACCGCGAGGCCGGAGCCACGGCAAAATTTCTGGCGCCCGCGCTGGCCGGGCTGAGCGATCCCTTTCTCCTGCGCAGCCTCAATGCCGCGGCCGCGCGGTTGCGGACGGCGATTGCCGGCCGCGAGTCCGTGGTGGTCCTGGGCGACTATGATGTGGACGGTGTCAGCAGCACCGCGCTGCTGGTCAGCGTGCTGCGGGCGTTCGGGCTCGCCCCGCGGTTTGTCGTCCCGCGGCGGTCGGAGGATGGCTACGGACTGTCGCGCAGCGCCATCGACCGTGCGCTGGAGGGCGGCAAGCCGGCGCTGTTTATCGCGCTCGATTGTGGCACCAACTCCCACGATGAGGTCGCCTACCTGTGCGCGCAGGGCATCGAGGTCATCGTCATCGACCATCACCGCTCGAAGGAGCAGGCCCTGAGCCAGGGCCTGCTGATCAATCCGCACGTCGAGGCGGACGAGACCGGCGCGGATACCGGCTGGCGCAACCTCTGCACGGTCGGCCTGGTGTTCAAGCTCGTGCATGGTCTGCTCAAGCAGCTGCGCGCGGAAAACCACCCGGTGGCGCTCGCCTTCAAGCTGCGCGATTATCTCGACCTCGTGGCCTTGGGCACGGTGGCCGACCTGGTGCCCCTGCTGGGGGAGAACCGGATTCTGGCCCGCCACGGCCTGCGCATCCTGCAGGAAAACGCCCGGCCGGGCTTGCGCGCCCTGATGAGCGTGGCCGGGGTGAAGCCGGCCAACGGGATCAACCCCGTGGATATTTCCTTCCGGCTCGGGCCGCGGATCAACGCCTCCGGCCGGCTGGCCGACGCGGCCCTGTCGGTCGAACTGCTCCTGAGCGATGACACTGATTTTTGCGCCGAAACCGCCCGGCAGCTGGATGTGTTCAACCGCGAGCGGCAGGACATCGAGCGCAAGATCACCGAGGAGGCCGAGCGGCTGATCGAGACGAAGTATGCGGATTCACCGGGCATCGTGCTGTTCAGCGAGGACTGGCACCCGGGCGTGGTCGGCATCGTGGCGGGACGCGTTTCACGGAAATACAACCGCCCCTGCGTTGTGCTGGGCAACGAGGGCGAGTACGCGAAAGGCTCCGGGCGCAGCATCGACGGGCTGAGCCTGGTGGAAATCCTGGCGGTGTGCGGCGGGCCGCTGGCGAGCTGGGGCGGCCATCCCATGGCAGTGGGCATCGCGATCGAGAAATCGCGGCTCGAGGCGTTCCGCGCGCATTTTGCCGAGACGGTGCGGGCGCATGCCGGCGGGGACATCGCGCAGCGGGAGCTGCAGCTGGCGGCCTGGCTGGAGGCGGGACAGGTGACCGAACAGCTCATGACGGAACTGGAGGCGCTGCATCCCTTCGGCCAGGGGAATCCGGAGCCGGTGTTCGGCGTGGGCGGGGTGGTGTTCCGCCAGCAACCCGAGGTGTTCAAGCAGCAGCATTTCCGTTTTCAATTCGACAACGGCCGCGGCCGCCGCCTGCACGGCGTGGCGTGGAAGATGGCGGACCGCCTGCCGCCGGTGGGCGTGCCGCTGGACCTCGCGGTACAGATCACGTGGAACCACTTTAACGACCGGAAGTTGCTGCAGCTGGAGCTGATCGACTGGCGCAAGGGCGAGGGCTAAATTCTCGCTTGCACTTGGCTGCCAATCCCTGCTTTTTCGCACCCTCGCGCGGCCATAGCTCAACTGGATAGAGCGCCAGACTACGAATCTGGAGGTTTGGGGTTCGACTCCCTATGGCCGCACCATTTTCCAAATGTTTCCGCTGCAGATGTTAGCGGAAAACCGAAGGCTCGGAATGAGCCAGGTGGCAACGTCAGTGGCAACCGGTGCACCAGGATGCGTGGTTGTGTACAGATGTGTTAGGGGGCCACCCCCTCCCATACCACCCCCAGGCACCCCGACCCAATACCACCCCGGCAAATCGGGCGCCGGGGCCGCAATGCGTCCTCGGCCGGGAGAAGTGTTAGAGCGGTATGACCGCACGTAAGATGATCGTGTATTGACATTATCATGACATTCTTGCGCTCGCTTGATTCGGTGCCACGCTCAGTCCGTCCCAGTTGGGACATCGCCGTGAGAAGCGAAAAGAACAGAACCGCTCAATTGCAGCCGCATCTGAAAGCGGGAGGCCATTCTGTGGCCAATTCTCACCCCGCGATTAGGGTGCGGCTGTCTTGCTCGGAAAACCCATGATACCCAGAACCCAACTGTCCCGGAGTCAGACCGCCTTCGTAACCCGTGCCAAAGTCGGCCCGTTCCTGATGAACGGCCCGTGTAATTCAAAATTCATCAGCCGAGTGCCACGCCGCTTCAAAGTCCGCGGGATCAACGTCCGCTCCCTCACCGCCGGGAATCGCTCCACCGCTGATTGCTGGAAGCGGGTCGCCGGGGCCCTGGCGCCCCGCGGTTCGATCCGTGAGTTGGTCGTCGCCGCACTCTACTGGTTCGAGAATGGTTCGGCCTGAGCGCATAAGATTCCCGACGATTTCCCTCACTGGGTGGTCATAATCGACTGCCCTTATTTATTTGCCGGGGACAGTGACCCAGCCCTCGCTCCGCCCATGAAGCTCCTCAACTCCAAGCAGCTCGCCGAGGACCTCGGCGTATCGACCTGGTTCACCAAGGCATTGAAGCTGGCGGCCGCGGAGTACGGCGACAGCCCGTTCATGGGGCGGTACACGACCCGGGCTAAGGTCGATGCCTGGCTCAACAGCCACCCCGACTTCGTGCCCCAGCACTGGCACAGCGGCCCGCGGGAAGTGCGCCCACCCTGACCGGGTCAGTGCCACAGGTCCCAACAAAAGGTCATCCCGCGAGCCCGGAAGCTCACGTCACCCGACACCAACGGACGGTCTGCGGGCCGCGTCTATTTTCTCGCGCCTCGCCCGCAATTCGTGATCCTCACAGCGCATGACACGCCTCGCCCCTCGGTGGTTCGTCGGAGCTATTTGTGCGCTTTTCATGCTTACCGGCTGCGCGACGGACGTCGCCAATCGCTATTATCTAGCCGACCACTACCCGCCACGCGACCCGAAGACGGTGGAGTTACTATGGCGGCGGCCGACCCGGCCCTTCATAGTCATGGCCGACTTTCAGTCTCGGGGCGAATCACCAGAGGATGTCCGAAAAAAGGCTGCGAAGATCGGCGCGGACGCCGTGATCGTCGCGATTCTTGGCGGTAACTACAACCCTGGCACGGAGTGGGCTGGCACCGATAACCAAAGTAACACCTACACCCGCATCACCGGTACCGCCATTCTGTACGAAAAATAATACCTCATGAAACTACGATTCCTCCCCGCCCTGGTCGCTCTGGCTTTCCTCTCCGCGTGTGCCCACGTCGACGTCACAAAGACGTCGAAAGGGTTCTACGACCCCACCAACGCAAGTGACGTGGAGATCCTCAAGACGAGACCCGACCGGCACTATGAGGAACTCGGTACGGTCACCGTGACCGGATTTAAGCCCGAAGAGGCGGCCAAGATGCACAACGCGGTCCGCGAGAAGGCAGCCGCGCTCGGCGCAAATGCAGTGATACTGACTGAGGAGGGAATGGTCCAGGATGGCTGGGGCCTAAAACGCTGGGCGACGGGCGTGGCGATCAGGTTTGCTGCGTCGACACCGTCGGCAAAATGAGGCCCGCGATCATTCTCTGCAGAAAGTAAGCCAGGTCTTCATCGGGCGTCTCTCCGGTTCTCTCTTTCGCTGCAGAAAAGACCGCGCCTTCGTCCGGCCCAAACTCCTCTACCAGCTTCACGGCCAGCCGCATCTTCACAACCAACCTGGCGAACTCCGTTCGCGTCAAGACCGCTGAGTCGTGTCCCCGAACGTAGTAGTCAGCATCGAAGGACTGCAGACGGTCAAGTAGCGGCGCCAGAAGCTTGGCCGTATAGTGAGGTTTGCGCCCGTAGAAGGTGTCGTACATGCAGTCCCCCAGAAAGAGGACGCGATCAGGCTCTACAAGAATGACCGACGAGTCCGCCGAGTGATCTCCGCCGACATGCTCGATCCGGCATGTCACGTCGCCCAGCCGCAGCACGAGCGAATCGTTAAAGACATGGCCGATCAAATCCATCGCCACAGCCTCGGAGACGCCAGCGTTCTTGAGCATCGAGGTCGCGGTGTGCTGCGCTGGGTTCGGTTCCCGTCGGGGAGAGTGAAGCAGCCAAACCAGAACGGGGAGCGGGGCTTTTTGCGAAGGGATGCCATGAGTGAGCTGGGGTGAAGTGGCAACGAGAGTGGCAACGTGCAGGGATGTGTCCAATCGTATTTCGACGTTTTCCTCGAGGTAAAGGTCCAGCGTCCCCAAGGCCCAAACGAGTTTGGGGTTCGACTCCCTATGGCCGCACCATTCTTAGCGCCCGGTTTGCCTGACCGGGCGTTTTTTGTGTCCGGATCTGACCGATCCCATCCGTTCGGACGAAGGTCACGAAGGCCTGATGCTAGAGGCGGAATGTGAGGCTTCGCGCCCTTGGCGCTCCTCGTGTAAAAAATCCGGACCTCAGGTTTTGAACGACCGGCGGGTTTCGACATTGGGCAGGAAACCCGTGAGCAGGCCGATCAGCGGCAGGAAGCCGCAGATGAAGAACACGTACTCGATGCCCATGTGGTCGGCCATCACGCCGAGCACCGCGGAGGCGATGCCGCTGATGCCGAAGGCAAAACCAAAGAAAAGGCCTGCGACCAGGCCGACTTTCCCCGGGATGAGTTCCTGGGCGTAGACCAGGATGGCGGAGAAGGCCGAGGACAGGATGGCCCCGATAAACATGCTCAGGATCACGGTTGCGGTCAGTCCGACGTGAGGCAGCACGAGGGAAAAGGGGGCAACCCCCAGGATCGAGAACCAGATGACATACTTCCGCCCGAAACGGTCGCCCAGCGGACCGCCGAAAAACGTGCCGGCAGCCACGGAAAACATGAAGACAATCAGGCAAACCTGCGATTCGCGGACTGAGAGGTGAAATTTTCCGATCAGGTAAAACGTGTAGTAGTTGGTCAGGCTGACCAGGTAGAAATATTTTGAGAAGGTCAGCACGAGCAGGATGACGATCGAAACGATCATGGTGCGGCGCGGCACGGCGCTGGCGCCGGCCTGTCCGCGGGCCTTGGCCCGGGCGAGATGCCCGGCGAGATTGCGGCGATACCAGCCACCGACCCGGGACAATACGTAGATGCCGAGCGCCGCGAGCGCGGTGAACCAGATAATCGAGGTCTGACCATGGGTCACGATGACGAGCCCGGCCACCGGGCCGAGGAACGAGCCGAAGTTGCCGCCAAGCTGGAACAGGGACTGGGCAAAACCATGCCGGCCACCCGATGCCATGTGGGCGACGCGCGAGGCCTCAGGGTGAAAGATGGACGAGCCCAGCCCGACAAAGGCGGCGGAAACCAGGATCGTGGGGTAGTTGGTCGCCCGGGACAGCAGGACGAGGCCGCTCAGGGTAATGCCCATGCCGACCGCCAGGGAATAGGGCTTGGGCTGGCGATCCGTATAGAAACCCACGACGGGCTGCAGGAGGGAGGCGACAACCTGATAGGTGAGGGTGATCAGGCCGATCTGGGTGAAGGTCAGGTTATAGTTCGCCTTCAGCAGCGGATAGATCGCGGGCAGCAGCGCCTGGATCGTATCGTTGAGCAGGTGCGAGAAACTGATCGCGAGCAGGACCTTGAGGACGGTCTGCTCAGCTGCATGAGGATTCGCGGGCGCGACGGTTTCGGCTCTTTCCATGGCCAGCTTGGTAGCCATCGCGGCGCCGCTGGCAACGCTGGGCTGCCAAAAAGAAGCGCGCTTGCTGCGGGGCGCAGGCGATCTGCTGGCAGGGGTAAAACCGGCTAATCCAATAAACAGACCCGCCTTTTTAGGTCCCTCCCCGGAGCAATCAACGAAAAGACCCGCCGAAGGGCGGGTCTCGCAAACTGACCCGTGGGCCAGCCGAAGTAATGAGACGGGCTTGGCGTGACTGGGGGAAGTCCGCTTCGTGACCCCGGCTGCGCCGGAACGGGCCCGGCTCAGACCGCCTTGGGCAGTTCCACGCCGTTGAATTCCACGGCATGGGGGTGGTTGCGCTTCACCTTTTGGAGGTGGTGGCGCTTGGCCAGCATGCGGTCGAGCTTGTCGATGAGGAGGGCCACGGCCTTGTGGCATTCCTCGGCCTCGACGGTGGCGTTGAGGGCGGGCCCGAGGATGGCGATGTGGCCCTTGGCCTTGAACCGGGTGCCGACGTCGTGCTTGGAGTCACACTCAAGTTCCACGCGGATCCGACCGATGTGCTCCTCGTGGCGAAACAATCGCTCGGCTTTCTCCCGGACAAAGGTTTTGAGGGACGGGGTCAGTTCGAGATGAATGCCGGAGACGATCAGTTCGCGTTGGTTTTGGCTGTTCATTGTTTCTGCGTGTTGTCTGGGTTTACCCAAGCCAGGACGGTGCATCCGCCCTGGTTAAAAACATCCCGCCCAATTCCATGCCCCCGCCACGCGACGCCTTGCTGCCTTTCTCGGCCGTCATTGTGACCGGCGGATCTTCCGGTATTGGAAAATCTTTCATTGAGCTTGGCGCGAAACTGAATCCGGGTTTGCAGTTTTGCAATCTCTCAAGGCGGGCGCCGGTCATAAAAATTGCGGGGTTAAAATTGAACCATTTCGCGTGCGATCTGTCGCGCCCGGCGGACATCGAGCGGGTGCTCCCCGAGCTGACGGCCTTCTTGGCACAGGCAATGCCAGCGGGCCGCGTGCTGCTCATCAACAACAGCGGATTCGGCTCCTACGGGCATTTTCCCGCGCCCGGGCTCGACCATCAGCTGGAGATGCTGGACGTGAATGTCCGCGGCCTGGTCGAGCTGACCGGGCGGCTGCTGCCGCTGCTACAGGCCCGCGGCGGGGCGATCATCAATGTGGCGTCAACGGCGGCGTTCCAGCCGACCGCCTACATGGCGGCCTATGGCGCCTCGAAAGCCTTCGTGCTGCACTGGAGCCTGGCGCTCAACGAAGAGTTGCGGGGTTCGGGCGTGCGGACCCTGGCGGTCTGCCCCGGGCCGACCGCGACGGAATTCTTCCGCCGGGCCGGGTTGCAGCCGGGCAGCGTGGCGGACTCGCTGAGCGTGACGAGTGAAGGCGTGGTGTTGGCAGCGTTGCGCGCCCTGGCGGCGGGGCGCAGCCAGGTGGTCCCCGGGTGGAAGAACAAGGTGTCCGTTTTTTTCGCCTCGAAGCTGCCGAAACCGCTGGTCGCGCGCATAGCGGCGCTGGTGCTCGCCCGGTTCCGGCTGAAGCAGGTGCGCCCGTGAGCGCGGCAACGCCGGACGGACCGGTGGACTTCCACGCCAATTCGCAGCGGGCGTCGGCCTGGCCGCGCCGGCCGAAGCAGGGGCCGGTGCGGGTGATCGGACCGGAGGAGCTGCCGGGTTGGATCGTTTATGAGGACGAACGGCTGCTGGTGGTGTCGAAACCCGGGGACGTGGTCTGTCATCCCTCGAAAGCCGGCCCGTGGTCGAGCCTCGTGGGGGCGGCGCGGGAGTACACCCGGCTGCCGGTGATGCACCTGGTCTTCCGGCTCGATCGCGAAACCAGTGGGATCGTGGTGCTCACCAAGGATGCGCGGATGGCGAGCCGGCTGCAGACGGCGATGCAGGAGCGGAAGGTGGGCAAGGTCTACCAGGCGATCCTAACGGGCGAACTGGCGGATCCGGTCACGGTTGACCAGCCGCTGGGTGACGACACCGGGAGCCCGGTGTTCGTGAAATCGGCGGTGGTCGAGGGTGGGCAGGGGGCGGTGACCCATTTCACGCCAGTCGCGACCGGCGGCGGATTTACGCTGGCTCGGGTGGTGACGGAAACCGGGCGCAAGCACCAAATTCGTGCGCATGCCCAGTGGCTCGGCCACCCGCTCGTGGGGGACAAGATTTACGGGCCGGATGCGCGACTGTACCTGGAGTTCATCGACTCCGGCTGGACCGAGGCACTGGCGTCGAAACTGCTGTTACCCCGCCAGGCCCTGCATTGCGCCGAAATCGACCTGCGGCCGGCGGGGCTGGAGCAGGTGTTTGGGGCCCCGCTTCCGGAGGATATGCGGGCGTTCGGCGCGGCGCACGGGATTGCAGAGTAGCGCAGGCATCCTGCCGGCTTCGCTGATCCCTGCCGGCAGGATGCCCGCGCTACTCGGTGGTTAGCCGGATCGCAGTCTCCAGCGCGGTCCGATGGGCAGCGATACGCTGCTCGAGGGGAAAGGCGGACGGTGACTCGATCGTGTACGTGAGTGGGGTGTGATAAGCGCGCAGGTAGATCGATTCGGGCCACTTTTCGCGGAGCAGCGGGTCGCTGACCGGCCGCAGAATACCTCCGCGGGATTCCCGGCCGTCGATGAGCGGGCTATGGTCAATGGGGCAGACCGCCTTGACGGCTTCGATCATCGGCTCAGCGAGGCTCGGCCGCTGGTCCGGATTGAGCTCGTACAGATAGTAGCCCACCGACTCCCAGTCCTCATGGACGGACAGGGTGACCGTGAAGTTGGGCTGGCGTTGCAGCCAGCGTACGTGCGCCGAAATTTCCGGCGACTGCAGGTCCTTGTAGTCCCGGTTGAGATCGAGGCCGCCGGCATTTTCCCGGAAGCCCCGGGCGAGACCGGCGGGATTGAGCAACGGGCAGATAAACCAGGTGGCGCGGCGGTCAAAGACCCCGGCCTCGATCATGGCCAGGAGCGTCAACGGCGGCGCCGGCTCGTCGCCGTGGATGCCGGCGGAGAGATAGATGCGCGGTCGCGGGCCCGGCGTACGCTTGGTCAGGGCGAAAAGCGGACAACCGTCGGCCTCGCCATAACTCTCGACGCGAAACCCCGCCGCGGTTCCGGCCGACGCGAAACGCGCCGCGAGGGCGGAGGGAACGAAGGGAGCGGCTTTGACAGCGGACACGCGTTGGTTCTTGCTGGCCGTTTTCGCGAAGCTCAAGCCACAATCCATTTCCGTCCGTCATGTCCCAAGTCCGTGTCCGCTTTGCCCCGAGTCCGACGGGGTTCTTCCATATCGGCAGCGCCCGCACGGCGTTGTTCAACTGGCTGTACGCCCGCCATACGGGCGGCGTGTTCGTGCTGCGGATCGAGGACACGGACAAGGAGCGCAACAGTGAGCAGTTCCTGAATGTCATCTATGAGAGCCTCAACTGGCTGGGCCTGAACTGGGATGAGGGCCCGAAGGCCGGGGGAAATTTCGGCCCGTACCGGCAGAGCGAGCGTTCCGCAATTTACCGGGAATACCTGGAGCAACTGAAGGCCGCGGGCCGCACTTACGAAAAGGACGGCGCCGTCTGGTTCAAGCTGATCGGCGAGCGCGCGGAAGTGTTTGACGAGCGCCGCCAGAAGACGGTCACGAAGGTCAAGGTCGAGCCGACCGTGATCAACGACCTGATCCGCGGCCGGGTGGAGCGGATTGAGGACGAGGATTTCATCATCGTGCGGTCCGACGGCAACCCGGTGTTTCACTTCGTGAACGTGGTCGACGATATTGCCATGCAGATCACGCATGTGATCCGCGGCGAGGACCACCTTTCGAACACGAGCAAGCATGTGGAGCTCTTCAAGGCCTTCGGGGCGCCGCTGCCGCAGTTCGCGCACATCCCGCTGATCCTGAAGCAAAATGGTCCGGGCAAGATGTCGAAGCGCGACCAGGGCGCGCTCATCGAGGAGTACCAGAGGCGCGGCTACCTGCCGGCGGCATTGGTGAATTTCCTCTGCCTGCTCGGCTGGAATCCGGGCGACGACCGCGAAAAGATGCCGATCGGGGAGATTGTCCGGCTCTTTGACCTGCCGGGCGTCAACCAGAGCAACGCGCGTTTCGACGACAAGAAACTCGCGCACATGAACATGCTTTATCTCCTGGAACTGCCGGCTGACCGGTTCGTCGAGAGCGCGCGCACCTATTTCGAACTCCACGCGGCCGATGCTCCGGCCCTCCTGGCGGAGGCCGCCTATTTTCGCGAGGTGATGCTGCTCTGCCAGCCGAAGATCAAGGGCCTCGATGAACTGCCGGCCTATACGCAGTATCTCTTCACCGCGGACTACGGGACGGATCCCAAGGTGAAGGAAAAAGTCATGGCCAAGGGCGACCCGAAGACCCGGCTCAGCGAGCTCAGCGCGGGGCTGTCCGCCTTTGATTTTTCCAGCGATGCTGCGATCGAGGAATCGATCAAGGCCCTGGCGGCGCGGCACGGGCTGGGTTTTGGCGATTATCAGCCCGTGGCCCGGCTGGCGGTGTCCGGCACCAACGTCGGGCCGAGTCTCACGAGCCTGTTCCGCGTTCTCGGAAAAGAGCGCGTTCGGCAGCGGCTGGCGCGATTCCTGGCTGCGGCCTGAAGCCGTTTGTACTCCGGGGACCAAGCCGAACATTTCGGATGGTAACTTCCTGAAAATGGCATCGTCATTGGCCGCGAATGAAAAAAATGACCCTTCTCTCCCTGTTGTTCGGCCTCACCGTGACCGGTCTGGTGGCCGAGGACTCGCCCACGGTGACGCTGCCCTCCACGACGCCCGCGGTGACACCGACGTCACCCACGCGCCCGGCTGCGGCCGCACCGGCGGCCCCGGCGGCCCCGGCGGAGCAGACGCCTGCTCCAGCCGCCAAGAAAAAGGGCAAGAAGCATCACAAGAAGAAAAAGCCTGCGGAGGCGACGACCCCGGCTCCGGCCCAGCCGAAGTCCTGAGCGGCCCGCGGATTCCCGGACGCCGCTCAAGGCCGCATGGGCTCAAACCGGCGCGGCTTTGTGGCCCCTATTTTCCACCCGGGGCCTTGGCCCAGGTGTCCTTCAGGGGGATCGTGCGGTTGAAGACCAGCCGGCCCGGTGCGGCGTCCTTGGGATCGAGCACGAAGTACCCGAGGCGCTCGAACTGGAAGTACTGGGCCGGGGCGGCGCCCTGGAGGGCGGGCTCCAGCTTCGCGGCCACGACCTCCAGCGAATGCGGGTTGACGTTCTTCAGGAAGTCGTCGTCCAGCCCCGGTTCCGGCACGGTGAACAGCCGGTCGTAGAGCCGGACCTCGGCGCCGATGCACTCCGTGGCGCTGACCCAGTGGATCGTGCCCTTGACCTTGCGGTCGACGTTCGGGCCGCCGGCGCGCGTGGTCAGGTCGGCGGTGCAGCGCAGTTCAACGACGGCGCCCGCGGCGTCCCGGACGACCTCGTCGCAGCGGATGATGCAGGCGTACTTGAGCCGCACCTCGCCGCCGGGCTTGAGGCGGAAATACTTCGGCGGCGGCACCTCGGCGAAGTCATCGCTCTCGATATAGACTTCGCGGGTCAGGCGGACCGTCCGGGTCGTCGGGGTCGCGGACTGCGGGTCATTGGTGGCGGCGCATTCGAGGGATTCGCCGGCCGCGAGATTCGTGAGCACCACCCTGACCGGCCGGAGCACGGCGAGCCGGCGCTGGGCGATGGGATTCAGTTCCTCGCGGACGGCGTGCTCAAAGACCGCGAGGTCGGTCGTGCTGATGAATTTCGTGACGCCCGCGCCGATGGCAAACCGGCGCACGGCGCTGGCGGGCACGCCGCGGCGGCGCAGCGCCCGGAGCGTCGGCAGGCGCGGATCGTCCCAGCCGGTGACGACGCCGGAGTTGACGAGGCCGATGAGCTTGCGCTTCGAGCCGATCATATAGGTCGGGCGCAGCTTGGAGAATTCGTACTGGTGCGGCAGCGGCCGCGGCAGGTCGAGCGCCGCGAGGACCCAGTCGTAGAGCGGCCGGTGGTCCGTGAACTCTAGCGAGCAGAGGCTGTGGCTCACGCCCTCGAGGTAGTCGCTGAGGCAGTGGGCGTAGTCGTAGAGCGGGTAAATGCACCACTTGTCGCCGGTCTGGTGGTGGGCGGTGTGGCGGATGCGGTAGAGCAGGGGATCGCGCAGCCACATGTTGGGCGACGCCATGTCGATCTTCGCGCGCAGCGAGCGGGCGGCGTCGGGAAATTCGCCGGCGCGCATGCGCGCAAACAGGTCGAGGTTCTCGGCGACGGAGCGGTCACGGAACGGGCTGTCCCGGCCCGGGCGGTCCGGCGCCCCGCGATAGTCGTCGGTGTCCTTCGGGGACAGGTCGCAGACATAGGCGCGGCCGCGGCGGATCAATTCGACGGCATAACCATGCAGCTGATCGAAGTAGTGGCTCGCAAAGAACGGTTCGATCCCGGTCGCGCCGGAGCCGGCGTCGACCGAGGCGAGGTAGTAATCGGGTTTCCCGCCGACGACCTGGGCGGCGGGCGTGGCGCCCTGGCGCTTGAAGCCGAGCTGGTGATCGGCCCAGCCGGCGATCAGCCACTTTACATCATCGATGATCGCGTCGACGTACTCGATCTCCTCCTTGGCCGGGTTCGTGTCGTCCATCCGGAGGTTGCACGTGCCGCCGTTCTCGCGGGCGATGCCGAAATTGATGCAGATGGCCTTGGCGTGGCCGATGTGGAGGTAGCCGTTGGGCTCGGGCGGGAAGCGCGTGACGATCTTCGGATAGCGCTTCTCGGCGACATGCTGCGCCACGATATCACGGATGAAATCGCTCGGCGCAGGCGTGTTCGGGTCGGTGGGCTCAACGGTCATAACGCGGCAAATTGAGCGGCGGCCGGGTGCGAGGCAACGCCGCAGTTTGCGCCTGATCGGATCGGCGGGGACGCGCGCCGGAGCGCGCGGCTATTTTTTCTTCCGGAACGGCGCGGTGGACGTCCCGGCGGGAAGGGCGCCGTCGGCGGCCATTTCCCGGAGGAGGCTGCCGAGGTAGGGGATGAGCTGCTTTTTGCGGCTCACGATGCCGGGCAGGTCGAAGATCTCGTCCTGCTCGACGTGGGCGTAGGAGATGCGGTTGATGAGGCCGGCGTCGCCCTTGACCAGCAGAAGGGAGTTCTGGGTATTGATGTCTGTCACCAGCAGGCAGGCAAACGCCAGGTGCTCCTCGTCGCGGAGGTTCTGGAGCGCCTCGGAGAGGGGTTTGGCGTGCTGCCAGAAGTTGCCGAAGCCGAGTTCCTCCACCTGGGAGACCGCAAAACGGACGCCTTCCTCCTCGTAGACCTTGAAGTCCGACCGGACGACTTTGGCCGGCGGGTTGGCCAGAATGACCGAGCCGGAGCTGAAGATCTCGTCGGCGAGCTTCTTGGGATCGACGCCGGCGATCTGCGCCAGCCACGCCAGCACGGCGCCGTCCTTCGGCGTCGTGGTCGGGCTGTTAAGCAACAGCGTGTCTGAGATCAGACCCGACATCATGATGCCGGCGATCTCGGGGGAAGGCGTCAGGCCCTCGCGGCGGAAGAGGTCGGCGACGATGGTGCAGGTCGAGCCGACGGGCTCATTGATGAAGAGGATGGGCTGCTGGGTGTTCAGTGAGCCGAGCCGGTGGTGGTCGAGGATCTCGGTGATGGTGACTTCCTCCGCGCCGGGGACGGCCTGGGTCATCTCATTGTGGTCCACGAGCACGAGCCGGGTCTGGGCGGGCTTGAGCAGGTCGCTTTTCGTGAGGATGCCCTGCAGGGCGCCTTCCTCGTCGGTGACGAGCAGGGCGTGCTGCGAGCCGGTGGAAAACTTCCGGCGGACCTCGGCGATGCGCAGGTCCGCGCTGACCGTGGTGAATTTCCGGTCGATGACGCGCTCGATGGTCGAGGCGGTGCGGACCACCCACGCGGTGGTGGCGGAATCGTAGGGGCTGATGATGAGGCTGACTCCCCTGGCCTTCGCGAGCTCGATGATCTCCGGTTCGACGGCGAGGTTGCTGGTGACAACGAGGGCGCGGATTCCGAGCTCGATGGAGCGCTGCTGCACGTCGCGGCGGTCGCCGACAATGATGATGGACTGCCCGGCGGGGATCTTCTCGCGCTCGGAGATGCTCCAGAAGGACTTGATGTCCATGGTGCCGAGGCGGACGTAGAGCTCCTCGGTCCTGCGCTCGCCCACCAGGTGGAGCGGCCGGGCGCGGAGGGCGCGGGAGATGTTGGCGAGGGACGTGTTGACCTGGCGCATGAGGCGGGGCTCGTGCACGCGCGGGATGAAGATGCCGCCGAGGGCGGCGAGCGAAACGGTGCCGACGATGCCGCGGCGCGGAGCCGTGACAGGCAGCAGGCGGATATCGTGGCGGTCGATCAGCTCGAGGGCCTCGGCGCACGTGGAACTCTCCGTGACCGAGATGACATCGGCGGCCATCAGGTCGCGCACGCGGGGGCTGACGTCGCTGAGGTAGACCGGCAGCGGCTGGCGGAAGCGCGCGAGGATGGTGTCGATCCGGGCGTTGGAATTGCCGCAGCGGGCGGCGACATACCCGGGCTCGCCGTGCTGCTCCTTGAAGGCCGCGTAGGCGATGGCCGAGCAGATGGCGTCGGCGTCGGGATTCCTGTGCCCGACGATATACGTGGTGCCGGTGGCGGGTTCGGCGGGAGCGGGTCGGGAAGGAGCGGTGGGAGCGGGCGTCATGCGGGCCGGTTAACTTGGAGGCCGCGGCGCGCCGGGGAAAGCGGGAAATAAAAAACCCGGCCGAATAGGGGCCGGGTGGATGAGGGCGGGCCAGGTTCAGGGCCCGGCCTCGGCCGGGGTGCCGGCGGGCGTGCCGACTCCGCCGTTGGCCGTCGCATAGACCCGGGCGGGGCCGGCCAGGGGCAGGGACTGGAGGACATTGCCGACCAGCTGGCCGGAGCGGTTCGAGACGAATTTCCGGGCCACATCAGGATAGAAAGCGACATTGCCGCCGATGAAGGCCACGTACCCGCCGGTGCCCTTGTAGACGCCATTCGCCGCATCCCAGGTGCCGTTGGCCGTCAGCCCGCGCGTGAACGCGATCGGCGTGGTGGCGGGGTCGCCCATCTTCAGGCCGCCGACAAACTCCCAGCTCAACGCGGCGTTGGCCGTGAAACTCGCGTCGAGGGTCGTCCGCGTGGCATCGGTCCTGGCCAGGATGGCGTCGGGGTAGGCACCGTTGAAGAGCGGATCGTTCTTCGCGAAGTAGAACGCCGGGTCGTTCAGCATGCCGTTGCGGGCGAGGACGGCGGGCCAGAGGTAGGCCGGGGACGCGGCCGTCAGCCCGCCCTGCTGCTGCAGCACCGCGGGGTCGGGGAGGCGGTCGTTGTTGTCGGTGGCGTAGATCATGGCGGCCTTCGCGATTTCGCGGAGGTTGTTGGCGTCCACGGCGCGCTGCGCCTTCTCGCGCACGGTGCCGACGGTGGGGATAATGATGGCGGCGAGGATCCCGATGATCGCGATCACGGTGAGGAGCTCGATCAGGGTGAAACCGGCGGACGAACGATGGGGGTGGTTGTGCATATGATTTTCGGGGTGACGCCACGACGTTTCGCCCGCGGAATATTCCGCACAAGCAGAAACTCCCCGCAGGACTCGACAAGCCTTTGCGATCTAACCTAGCGTGACCCGCCATGAAAATTTATCTGGATGGGAAATTCGTCGACGAAGCCGATGCGAAGATCTCCGTGTTCGATCACGGCCTGCTTTACGGCGACGGTGTCTTCGAGGGCATCCGGCTTTATGGCGGGAACATTTTCCGGCTCGAGGAACACCTCGAGCGACTGGAGTACTCGGCCAAGGCGATCCTGCTCAAGATGCCGCTGACGCGGAAGGAACTGAGCGACATCACCTGCGAGACCTGCCGCCAGAACGGCCTGAAGGACGCTTATATCCGGCTGGTGATCACGCGCGGCGTGGGCGACCTGGGTCTGGCGCCATGGCTCTGTCCGAAACCGTCGATCTTCGTCATTGCGAGCAGGATTTCCCTCTATCCGCAGGAGCACTATGACAACGGCCTCGCCATCGTCACTGTGCCGACCCGCCGGATCAACCCGGCGGCGCTGCCGCCGACGATCAAGTCGCTGAACTACCTGAACAACATCCTCGGCAAGATCGAGGCGCGGCAGTTCGGCGCCCTCGAGGCGATCATGCTGAACGACCAGGGGTACATCGCCGAGTGCACGGCGGATAATGTCTTCATCGTGCACAAGGGGACGCTCATCACCCCGGCCGCCTCCCAAGGCGCGCTGAAAGGCATCACGCGCTCGGCCATCTTCTCGATCGCCGAGGAGCTGGGCGTGCCGATCCGCGAGGCGGACATGACGCGGTACGACGTCTGGGTGGCCGACGAATGTTTTCTCACCGGCTCCGGCGCGGAGGTGATTCCCGTGGTGAAGCTCGACGGCCGCGAAATCGGGACCGGCAAGCCGGGCCCGATCACGCAGCGCGTGCTGGCGGCCTTCCGCCGCCGGGTGCTCGTCGAGGGCACGCGGATCTGAGCCGGACTCGCGCCGCCACATTTTTCAGGGAATTCGCGCGGGCGCTTGCCAGCGTGTGCGTCTGTGGCATGGTGCGTGCAGTAACTTTTACCACATTCCATGGCCAATCCGCTCAAATGCGACCTCTGCTCCAAGCCCGCCACGGTGCACCTCACCCAGATCGTGAACAACAAGGTGCACAAGGTGGACCTGTGCGAGGAATGCGCGCAGGCGAAGGGCGTGACGGACCCCAGCGGTTTCTCGCTGGCCGACCTGCTGCTCAAGGCCTCGCTGAATCCTGAGCCGGCGGCGGGCGGCATGAAGTGCGAGCAGTGCGGCTTCACCCAGGCCGACTTCAAGAAGCACGGCCGTTTCGGCTGCCCGGCGTGCTTCGACACGTTCAGCGCGATCATCGAGCCGATGCTCGACACGATGCACAAGGGCACGACGCACACGGGCAAGGTGCCGCAGAAGGCCCTGGCCCGGAAGACCCTCTCCGACCGGCTGAACAAGCTCGAACTCGACCTCACCGAGGCGATCAAATCCGAGCGTTACGAGGACGCCGCCCGCACCCGCGATGAAATCAACCAAGTCAAACACACCTTCGGGCAAAAACCGCCGCGTTGAACCCATGACCATCGCGTCGCTCATCGACACGCCGTCCGAGCTGACCGATGCCACGAGCAGCAAGACCGCGATCGTCCTGATGACGCGGGTGCGCCTCGCGCGGAACCTGGCGGGCAACTCCTTCCCCGGCTGGGCCAAGCCCGCGCAGCGCGAGGATGTGCTCGCCGCCTGCCGCGAGGCCGTGGCCGCGACGGCCCCGATGAAACGCAGCCTCAGCATCAACGTCGACGAGCTCAGCGACCTCGAGAAGCAGATCCTGGTCGAGCGGCACCTCATCAGCCGCGAACTCAGCGGCGCGAAGGCCGGGGCCGGCGTCGTGATCAGCAAGGACCAGACGGTTTCCGTCATGATCAACGAGGAGGATCACCTCCGCATCCAGGTCCTGCGCTCGGGTTTCCAGCTGAAGAAAACCTGGGCCGCGATCAACGAGCTGGATTCCGCGCTGGAGGACCGGCTCGACTACGCCTTTTCGCCGACCCTCGGCTACCTGACCGCGTGCCCGACCAACCTCGGCACCGGCATGCGCGCCTCGGCGATGATGCACCTGCCGGCGCTGGTGATCGGCAACCAGATGGAGAAGGTGGTCCGCGCGGTGAACCAACTCGGCATGGTGGTGCGCGGCCTGTTCGGCGAGGGCTCCGACGCGAGCGGCAGCATCTTCCAGATTTCCAACCAGACCACGCTGGGCGAGGCGGAGGAGGAGATCATCAAGCGCCTCGGCACCGTGCTCAACTCGATCATCGAGCACGAGCTGAACGCCCGCCAGAAGCTCCTCGAGGCGGATGCGGGCAAGCTGTTCGACAAGATCGGCCGCGCCTACGGCATCCTGCAGAACGGCCACCTGCTCAGCTCCGGCGAGGCGATGAACCTGCTCTCCCTGATCCGCCTCGGCGTGGACCTCGGCGTGTTTCCCGATGCGCACCGCTGCGTGATCGACCGCCTGTTCATCGAGGCCCAGCCCGGCCATCTCCAGCATGCGCAGCACGGCGAGTTCGAGCCCGGCCAGCGCGACCTGCTGCGGGCCGGCCGGCTGCGGGCGGAGTTTGCAAATTTCACGAAACCCAACTTTACTCTGTCCCCAGACGGACCGAACTAATCCCTACCCATCACGCCTATGTCCCAGGAGCCGATGAACAACTTCACGCCCCGTGCCCAGCAGGTCCTCGCGCTGGCCCGCAAGGAAGCCGACCGCTTCCACCACAACTACGTGGGCACGGAGCACATCCTCCTGGGCTTGATCAAGCTCGGGCAGGGCGTCGCCGTCAGCGTGCTCCAGAAGATGGGGCTCGACCTGGAGACCGTGCGCGCCGCCGTGGAGAAGCAGGTGGGCACCGGCCAGGAGACCAAGACGCAGGGCAGCATTCCCTACACCCCGCGCGTGAAGAAGGTCCTCGCGCTCGCCGGCAAGGAGGCGAAGACGCTCAATCATTCCTACGTGGGCACGGAGCACATCCTCCTCGGACTCCTCCGCGAGGGCGAGGGGGTCGCCGCCCGCGTGCTGAAGTCGCTCGACATCGACATTGAGCGCACCCGCAACGAGATCCTGCGCGAACTCGACCCCCAGTTTTCCGCCGGCGAGCAGGGCGGGGGCGAGGAGGCCGCCGCCGGCAACCCGGCGCGCTCCGCCGCGCAGCCCGAGGACAAGAAGGAGGTCAAGACGCCCGCGCTCAAGGCCTTCGGCCGCGACCTGACCGAACTCGCCCGCAAGAGCGAGATGGACCCCGTCATCGGCCGGAAGAACGAGATCCGCCGCGTCATCCAGATTCTCTGCCGCCGCACCAAGAACAACCCCGTCCTCATCGGCGAGGCCGGCGTCGGCAAGACCGCGATCGTCGAGGGCCTCGCCCAGGAAATCGCCTCCGGCAACGTGCCCGAGATCCTCGCCGACAAGAAGGTCATCACGCTCGACCTCGCCCTCATGGTCGCCGGCACCAAGTACCGCGGCCAGTTCGAGGAGCGCATCAAGGCGGTGATGGACGAGATCAAGCGCGCCCGGAACATCATCCTCTTCATCGACGAGCTCCACACCATCGTCGGCGCCGGCGCCGCCGAGGGGGCGATGGACGCCTCGAACATCTTCAAGCCCGCGCTCTCCCGCGGCGAGCTGCAGTGCGTCGGCGCGACCACCCTCAACGAGTACCGCAAGTACATCGAAAAGGACTCCGCGCTCGACCGCCGCTTCCAGTCCGTGAAGGTCGAGGCCCCGTCCGTCGAGGACACCATCCTCATCCTGAAGGGCATCCGCTCGAAGTACGAGGACCACCACAAGGCCACCTTCAGCGACAAGGCCATCGAGGCCGCGGCCAAGCTGTCCGACCGCTATATCACGGGCCGCTTCCTGCCCGACAAGGCCATCGATGTCATGGACGAGGCCGGTTCGCGCGCCCGGATCGGCGCCCTCAGCCGCCCGCCCGAGGTCGAGAACATGACCAAGGAGATCGAGGCCGTCTGCGCGCAGAAGGAAAAGGCCATCGCCGAGCAGCATTTTGAGGAAGCCGCCAAGTTCCGCGACCAGGAGAAGCAGCTCCGCGCCAAGCAGGAGCAGGTCACCGAGGAGTGGAAGAAGGCCCGCGAGGAAAAGCGTGTCGCCATTGACGAGAACCTGATGATGCAGGTGGTCGCCGACTGGACCGGCATCCCGCTCAACCGCATGGAGAAGAAGGAGAGCGAGAAGCTCCTCTCCATGGAGTCCGAGCTCCAGAAGGCCGTCATCGGCCAGGATATCGCCTGCAGCGCCGTCGCCCGCGCCCTCCGCCGCTCCCGCGCCGACCTCAAGGACCCGCGCCGCCCGATCGGCTCATTCATGTTCGTCGGCCCCACCGGCGTCGGCAAGACCATGCTCGCGAAGCAGCTGGCCGCGCAGATGTTCGGCAACCAGGACGCGATCATCCAGATCGACATGTCCGAATACATGGAGAAGTTCGCCGTCTCCCGCCTCGTCGGCTCGCCCCCGGGCTACGTCGGCTATGACGAGGGCGGCCAGCTGACCGAGGCCGTGCGGCGCAAGCCGTATGCCGTCGTGCTCTTCGACGAGGTCGAGAAGGCGCACCCCGATGTCATCCAGATCCTGCTGCAGATCCTCGAGGACGGCCGCCTGACCGATTCGCTCGGCCGCTCCGTGGATTTCCGCAACACGATCATCATCATGACGAGCAACGTCGGCGCGCAGCTCCTGCAGCGCCAGACGTCGATGGGCTTCGCCGCCGCGTCGCTGAACTTCAACGATTCCGAGAAGATGCGGGAGAAGGTGCTCGAGGAGGCCAAGCGGGTCTTCAAGCCCGAGTTCCTCAACCGCATTTCCGACATCATCTTCTTCCGGCCGCTCGACAAGAACGACCTCACGAAGATCGTCGAGCTCGAGACGGCCAGCTTCGCCAAGCGCATCAGCGAGCGGAAGATCTCCCTCACGTTCACGGCCGAGGCCAAGCTGCTGCTCATCGAGAAGGGCTACGACGAGAAGTACGGCGCCCGCCCGCTGCGCCGGGCCGTCGAGCACTACCTCGAGGACCCGCTGGCCGAGGCGATCCTGCGCGGCGACGTCAAGGACGGCGAGCCGTGCACGGTCGACCGCGAAGGCGACAAGCTCATCTTCAAGCAGAAGACGCCCACAGCCGACACCGGCGTGGCGCCCTGAACCAACGGCGGCCAACCGCCGCCCAATGAAAACCCCGGTCCCGAATAAAACGGACCGGGGTTTTTCATGTCCGCACCGGTACGGCAGTGATCGAGGGTGGGCGGGCGTCCCGTGCCCGCATTTCCCCGGCAGGGCCGGGTGGTCGCAGCTTTGGCCTCACCCGCCCGGAATCCCCTGCCGGCACGGGACCTGCCGGCCCACCTCGGGAAGGCCGCGGTGGAGACCCCGCGAAGGTTCAGGCTCCGGCTTTCGTCGCGACGGAAAGGAAGGCCGCCAGCGCCGGATCGGTGCGGAGGGCCTTGGGCCAGCCGATGACCAGACGGCTTTCGGGCGCGGGTCCTTCGAGGGAGCGGAATACGACCTCGGGCGGAAGGTAGCGCGCTTCCGAAGGCGTCATCCAGGTCGCGCCGAGTCCGGCCCGCACCAGCCCGATGCCGTTGGCGCGCGGCCAGACCTCATCGGCGATGCGCGGGGTGACCCCGGCGCGCGTAAACGCCGCGAGGACGCGGTCGTAGAAGCCGGAGTTGTGCGACCGGGGAAACAGGACGAACGGCGTGGTCGCGAGATCACGCAGCCGCAGCTTGGGCCGTCCGGCGAGCGGGTGGGTGGCCGGCAGCAGCACGCCGTTGCGCTCCCGCAGCAGCAGCCGGGTCTGGAGGCCGGGGGTCGGGGCATCGGGATGAAAGAAGCCGCAGGCGAGTTCGCCGGATTCCAGCGCCGCGAGCTGGGCGGCGGTCGGGGACTCGTTCAGCTCGATCTTCACCGCGGGGAACCGTGCGGTGAACTCCCGCAGGATGCCCGGCAGCACGGTGGCCATCGCGAGGCCCGTGAAGGCGATGCGCACGCGACCGGACTGTCCGCGGCCCAGCGCCTGCATCTCCCGGGGGATGGCGGCCAGGCCGCGCAGGTGGGGCTCCAGCTGTTCCAGGAGGATCCGGCCCGCGGGCGTGAGCTCCGCGCCGCGCCGCGTGCGGTTGAGCAGGTCGACGCCCAGCGCCTTTTCCAGCTGGGCGAGCGCCCGGCTGAGGGCGGGCTGGGCGACGGCGAGGGATTCGGCCGCCTTGCGGAAATGGAGCTGCCGGGCCACCTCGCGGAAATACACGAGGTGACGCAGTTCAAACGGATACTGATACTCCCGCGGCATCACTGGAAGCCAATTAAGTATTTCCAGGCATGGCAACCTTCTGGTAGCCTGCACGCTTTCCATGGCACAATCCCTCTTCCAAAAAGTCTGGTCCGCCCACAGCGTTCGCACCCTGGCGAACGGCCAGACGCAGCTGCTCATCGGGACGCACCTGATCCATGAGGTGACCAGCCCGCAGGCGTTTGGCATGCTGCGCGACCTCGGCCTCAAGGTGGCCATGCCGCACCGCACCTTTGCCACGGTGGACCACATCGTGCCGACCGACCGGCAGAGCGAGCCGTTCAGCGATCCGCTGGCCGATGCGATGATCAGGGAGCTGCGCAAGAACTGCACCGCGCACGGCATCACCTATTTCGACCTCGCCTCGGGCCGCCAGGGCATCGTCCACATGGTCGGCCCGGAGCAGGGGATCACCCAGCCGGGCACGACGATCGCCTGCGGCGACTCGCACACCAGCACCCACGGCGCGTTTGGCGCCATCGCGCTCGGCATCGGCACCAGCCAGGTGCGCGACGTGCTGGCGACCCAGACGATCGCGCTCGGGCCGCTCAAGGTCCGCCGCATCAATGTCGGGGGCCGGCTGCGTCCGGGGGTTTATGCGAAGGATGTCATTCTTCACATCATCCGCACGCTGGGTGTGAACGGCGGCACCGGCTTTGCGTACGAGTATGGCGGCGCGGTCTTTGACGGTTTCTCGATGGAGGAGCGCATGACGGTCTGCAACATGTCCATCGAGGGCGGGGCGCGCGTCGGCTATGTGAATCCCGACGAGACGACGTTCGCCTATCTCAAGGGCCGGCCTTATTCCCCGACCGGCCCGGCGTGGGATGCGGCTGTGGCCCGCTGGCGGGCCACGGCGAGCGATCCGGGCTGCCCCTACGACGACGTGGTGACGATCCAGGGAGCGGACATTCCCCCGACGGTCACCTGGGGCATCAATCCGGGGCAGGGCATTGCGATCACGGAGAACATTCCCGATCCGGCCAAGGCCGGCGCGGCGGACGAGCAGGCCTCGATCACGGAGGCGCTGGGTTACATGAAGCTCACCGCCGGTGCGCCGATCAAGGGCACCCGGATTGACGTGGCGTTCCTCGGCAGCTGCACCAACGCGCGGCTGTCCGACTTCAAGGAGGTCGCGAAGTACCTGAAGGGCCACCGCGTTGCCCCCGGGGTGAAGGCGATCGCCGTACCCGGCTCGCAGATCGTGGGCCGGCTCTGCGCCGAGCTCGGCATTGACCGGGTGTTCCGCGAGGCCGGTTTCGAGTGGCGCGAGGCGGGTTGCTCGATGTGCCTGGCGATGAATCCCGACAAGCTCGTTGGCGACCAGCTCTGCGCGAGTTCCTCGAACCGCAATTTCAAGGGCCGGCAGGGCAGCCCGACCGGCCGCACGCTGCTGATGAGCCCGCTGATGGTCGCCGCGGCGGCGGTCACAGGCGGGGTGGCGGATGCCCGCGAGGTTTTTGGCGTCAACAACTGAGGGACCACCATGGCACTCGCAAACATCACCTCGATCACCGGCCGCGGCCTGGCCGTGCCCGGCAACGATATCGACACCGACCGCATCATTCCCGCGCGCTTCCTCAAGGCCGTGACTTTTGACGGACTCGGGGAGGGGCTCTTTTACGATGCCCGGAAGGCGGTCAGCGCGGCCGGCCAAGTCCATCCACTCGATGATTCCCGGTTCAGCGGGGCGAAGATCCTGTTGAGCGGGGCGAACTTCGGCTGCGGCAGCTCCCGCGAGCACGCCCCGCAGGCCATTCAGAAATTCGGGTTCAAGGCCGTCGTGGCCGAAAGCTATGCCGAGATCTTCTTCGGCAACGCTACGACGATCGGACTGGCTTGTGTCAGCGCCGAACGGGCGGATATCGCCCGGCTGGCCGCGGCCATCGGGGCTGACCCGGCACTGGAGCTGACCGTTGACCTGGTGGCCCGGGAGATCCGTTTTGGCGGCCAGGCCGTGAAGCTCACGATGAGGGATTCCGCCCGGGATGCCCTGGTGCATGGCCGCTGGGACCCCATCGGGGAGCTGCTGGATGGCCGGGAGGCCGTCGCGGCCACGGCAGCGGGGTTGCCTTATCTGGCGGCCCGGTAAAAATAAACTGAACCTTTTTTACCCTGCCGGCGTCTTAACCGCGTCCCAACCACCATTTTCCCTATGTCCATTGCCATGATTGAAGTGTTTAAGGGCGCGGGCCTGCTGATCTACCCGCTCGCCATCTGCTCCATTGGGGCCGTGTTCATCATCTTCGAGCGGGCCTATGCCCTGCGCCAGGGCGCGGTCATGCCGCACGATCTGGTCGACGCGATCGTCGGCGGCAAGCCCTTGGTCGGCGGCAAGCACAGCGTGCTGGCCCGCATCGTGGACTTTGCCAGCGAGCATCCCAACGACGAGGATGCCGTGAAGGCCTTCGCCCGGCTCGAGATCAACCGCATGGAGCGGGGCATTCCGTACCTCGACATCATCTACGCCGCCGCACCGCTGATCGGCCTGACGGGCACGGTCACCGGCCTGCTCGAGGTGTTCTCCCAGATTGCCCCCGACACCGGCCTGCCCGACCCGGTCAATTTCACCAAGGGCGTTGCCCTCGCGCTGTCGGCCACGGTGATCGGCCTGACGATTGCCATTCCCTCCCTCGTGGGCAGCGGCTACCTGCAGCGCAAGATTGAGAATTACGCGGCGCAGCTCGACGTGCTCCTCGAACGCATCCTCAAGCGCGGTCGCTCATGAGCGGGTTCTACCAGAAGCGCCGCAAGCGGCCCGAGCTCAACCTCGTGCCGCTGATCGACGTGCTCGTGATGCTGATCTTCTTTGCGTTCGTCACGATGCAGTTCAAGTCGGCCGCGACGCTCAACATCACGCTGCCCAAGGTCGAGACCGCGGGCAAAAACGAGTTCCGCGGCAGCGTGACGATCACGATCAACAAGGAGGGCGGCATGACCTTCAACGGCAAGCCCGTGTCCGACGACCAGATTCTCCCGCTGCTCAGCCAGGTGCACAATGTCGACAAGGACATCCCCGTCCTCATCAAGGCGGACGTGACGACCCAGCTTGGCAAGGTGACGTATGTCTGGGATGCGTGCCGCAAGAACGGCATGATGAAGATCAGCCTGCAGTCGCAGTAGCGCGCCTGCCGTCTTGACGCAGGCCGGCGGGTGGCGTGCGCTCGATGCATGAAAATCGTCATCACCGGCGCCACGCGCGGACTGGGCCGGGCGGTGGCCGAGGAGTTCATCCGCGGAGGGCACACGGTCCTCGGCTGCGGCCGGGGCGGTGAGGCGGTCTTTGACCTGAGGATGACGTATGGCGCGCCGCATGACTTCTCGGTCGTGGATGTGGCGCTGGACAGCAAGGTCGCGCTCTGGGCGGCGAAGGTGCTCGAGACCGGCAGCCCGCCGGACCTGCTCATTAACAATGCCGGCCTGATGAACCGCCTGTCGCCGCTCTGGGAGCAGGACGACCGCGAGTTCACGAAGGTGGTGGACGTCAACCTCCGCGGCGTGGCCAATGTCATCCGCCACTTCGTGCCCGCGATGGTCGCCGCAGGCCGGGGCGTGATCGTGAACCTCAGCTCCGGCTGGGGCCGGAGTGTGTCGCCGGAAGTTGCGCCCTACTGCGCCACCAAGTTTGCCATCGAGGGACTCACGAAGGCGCTGGCCGCGGAACTGCCGGCGGGCATGGCCGCGGTGCCGCTGAATCCCGGGGTGATCGACACGGACATGCTCCGGCAGGCATGGGCGGACGGCGCCGCAGGTTATCCGAAGGCCGAGGCGTGGGCCAAGGTTGCCGCCCCCTTCATCCTTGGTCTCGGCCCCAAGGACAACGGCCAGTCGCTGAGCGTGGGCGAGTGGTGATAATCGCGACGGCGCCAAGGCGCGAAGTTCGGGGCGAGATCCGCAGCTCAACCATGGACTCCTCCGTTGCGATCGTTCTCAGCGCCTGCGCATCATTCCGCTTCCATCCGGTTTACTCCGACCGCTTGAACTCCACGTAAAGCGCCTCGACCTTCGTCCGGGCCCAGGGGGTCTTGCGCAGGAACTTCAGGCTGGAGGAGAGGCTCGGGTCAAAGTTGAAGCAGCGGATGTCGATCCTCCGCCCCAGCTCTTCCCAGCCATAGTGTTCCACCAGTGCGGTGAGGAGTTTTTCCAGGGTGATACCGTGGAGCGGATCGTTGGCGGAGGCGGGCACGCGGGCTTTCATGGAATTATTCCGCGCGGTTGGCAATCGGCGCTTTGCCCCAAAAAAAACGTAACATTGCGGCGATTGCCAGATCTGCGCCGCAGGTCAGGCTGGGTTGGCGCAGTACGCGCCAATCATTCCGACCATGAAGACCAAAAAAGTCCGGAGTCCCGGCCCGGCCGTTGGATCCAAGCTCCGTGAGATCGTCGCCAAGATTTCCGCCGCCCAGAAGCAGGTCGAGGCGGCCCGCAAACTCGCCAAGGAGGCCAAGCTCGAATTCAAACGCGTCCGCAAGGCGCACCGCCAGGCCAAGAAGTCCGTGAAGGAGGCCCGCCGGGACTACAAGGCCCTCAAGAAGACGCTGGCGGCGGCACATGCCACCCCGGTCCGGCCGAAGGCTATCAGGCCGAAGCCGCCCGCGCGGGTCCGCCGGCCCGTTCCCGCATATGCGGCTCCGTCCGTGTCCGTTTTGCCGCCCGAGCCTCCCGCGCCGGCGGTTGCCGCCCCGGAAACCCCGCTGCCGGATGAGACGGCTCCGCCCGGGACGCAGGCGGAGCAGTGATCCCGGCCGCTCCGTGATCGCGGGAGATTAAGCGCGCGGGCCGGCATTTGTAAAAGAACGCCGGTGCGGTTCAGGCGCCGGCAGATTTTCCCACAAGCGGATTGAACCGGCTCACTTAATTCCTTCATTCTGACCGGATGGAACGCACCGCGACGCAGGACGTCATGCAGGAGTCGACAGGAGACCTCATCCGCCGGCTCGCGGAACTGAACGAGATCGGTATCGCGCTCTCCCAGGAGAAGGACATCGACCGGCTGCTGGAGACGATCCTGATCGCGGCCATGAAGATCACGCATGCCGACGGGG
>Ga0316220_1000957_pt1 | contig 35725 bp, 30 predicted proteins | sample TBH18005metaG_FD_203632 | JGI IMG/M metagenome (GOLD analysis project Ga0316220, IMG submission 203632) | Freshwater microbial communities from Trout Bog Lake, Wisconsin, USA - TBH18005 | ecosystem: Environmental > Aquatic > Freshwater > Lake > Hypolimnion/Profundal zone | place: USA: Wisconsin... | reverse complement strand
AACTTGCCCGAATATGAGGTACACCCTGGGCATCTCGTTCCACCGTCACCGGTGCAGCAAGTCCGTACACAGTCAGTGTCCCGTCCAGCTTCGGCAGGTTCTGTTGCATCGCACAACGCACAAAATAGCGCCCTCCGAAGACTGCCATTGCTGCCGATAGGGCGATCAGACCCATAATCAGCCCAAAGTAACGAAGTCTACGGCCAGTAACTGGCTTATCCGATTCCGATGTTGTAACGGTTAGCTTGGCTTCCATGCTCTCTACTTTGTCTAGTACTGCCTTATCAGCTATGTCCTGCGCGTGGCGCGTGGTGTCCTTGGCGTTCAGTTCGTTGTTGTCTGAATCGTCGCAGGCGTTCATGTCACATGAATTCTGGTCATCTCTGCTCATAGCATGCGAAAGTTTACTGCAACACTCGTTGGTCCACGCTTGTGGCCAGGTCATGTTGCGAGTCCGGCAGCGTAAGCATAATAGCAACGCCACTCAGCGCGAGAATGGGCAGGATATATATACTTCCCTCTGGTCCAGTAAGACCTCCTGAATAGATCGGCTGACCCAAAGGATGCGTACCGAAGAGATGATGCTGCACCATGGTGCCGCTGTCAGCCACACCATAGAGAAAAGACTGCGCCCAGTCCCATGCCGCATGGAAGCCGATGGCCCACCATAGCGATCCGGTTCGCCACAGGCTGAGACAAAATACCACGCTAATCAAACCGGCAGAGAGCATACCAATCGGCGATTCGCCCGAATTTGTATGATGCACAAATCCGAACCCGAAGGAGACCAACACCGCTGCAATCCAAAAACCTGGTGCCTGTTGGGCATTCGGTCTCTGACCGTTCTCACGGGGTCCAAAGGCTCGTATCCAGTCGTAGAAGCCCTGGATTCCGCGCGCCAGCGTGAATTGAAGATATCCCCGGAATAAGCATTCTTCAAATAGGCCGACCAGCATAAACGCGGCGAACCAACCCAATCCATAGCCAACCGTGCTGCCCCCGAAGAGCAGGCGCGCGTCAAATACCAACAAACCAGTAGCGCGTAGCGTGAACACCAGAAATGACAGCATCGCCAAGCCCCATCCAAGTCCGGCAACAAAGCTAGGCAACCGACGCCTTCCGCCCAGACCATAGGTCGAATAGGGTCTGCGCTCGATCTTTCCCATCAGCCAGGTTGCTACCGTCACTGCGAAGAGCGAAATTCCTTCAGTAATCAGTGTTGTATTGATTGGCATCTGATCGGAGTCAGTGGTTGTACTAGGATTGGAAGCCTGAGCGGTAGCGCTTGGATTGGATGCATCTCCGCGATGACGCCAGGCATGTACCACGCGACCGGTGCCAATCATCAACACCGCTAACATCGCAAGGTATATCAGCAGGCTCCAACCAGCTCGCAGACCATCCGTTCCAATGAATATCTTGTGAAAGGGAAAGTCCTTAGGGGACGATGCCAGAGGGGCGATCTCCTCGCCTGGAATGTGAATCCGCTCATCCGTCACGATTGATCGAGATTCGTGGAGTATCGTGTGGTCCGAGTCAGGCATTGGATTCTCCTATATTGTTTTAAGTCTAGTCGGTACTAGCAATACGTTGGTTCCTCTAAGCGGATTGGCATGAGGATTTCTGAGTTTTTTAGTAGAGATTCAAAGACAGATTTCATTTACTGCTATGGTCATGAAGCCAAAGACTTGACATGGGCGTGCGCTGCGTCAATCCTTATAGATTCGCATAGATGCAGACTTGCGTTGCGCAGGGCATAGCCTGGCTTGCAGATATGAATATGGACTTGGAGGGTCTTCCGCTTGAACTGCCGCGTCTTCTATCACGATCACTGCTTCGATGGCGCATGCTCGGCGTCTGTATTCACGCGCTTTCATCGTGAATGCATCGGCACTGTACAGCAGTTTTCTTACCTCGGGCTGATGCATAGTGCAGCGGGATCGCTCTTCGACGAATCTAAATTCGTCGCGGGCGAAAACGCCATTGTCGACTTCAAATACTCGGCTTCGCCAAAAGTAACGTGGTGGTTCGATCATCATCAAAGCGCGTTTCTGACCACGGAAGACCGACGCGATTTTTTGGCCTGGCAAGCGCAAGCGAACTCATCCAGGGTTCTTACCATTCGCAAGGCTACCAGTGGGGGAAAGTTTTACGATCCTGCTTACGTCTCCTGCACCAGCCTGATCGCTGACGTAGCGCGGGAAGAGTATGGTTTCAATACCGAACCTCTGGCGGAGTTGATCTACTGGGCCAACATCGTCGACGGAGCCAAGTACAAAAGCGCACAGGCTGCGGTTGAGATGGCGGAACCTGCGATGAAGTTGACCATGGTGATCGAGAGCTCTGGCGAGAGATTTGTGCCTCGCGTGATCCCCTTGCTCACCGAGATGAGCTTGCAACAGGTGCTCGACCAGCCCTTTATTCAGGCGGAACTTGGACCACTGATGCAACGCCACATAGCAGGCATTGAACTGCTGCGCGAGCGTACTGTACTCACCCGCGGCGTCATCACCTTCGATATCACGGACCAGCTTACAGAGGGATACAACAAATTTATCCCCTATTATCTGCATCCATCGGCCACCTATAACGTAGGCCTGAGCCGGTCTAGCTTCCGCACTAAGGTCGCAGTCGGAACTAATCCCTGGAGCACACTGCAGGAATCGAATCTGGCAAATATTGCTGAGATATGCGAACGTTACGGCGGCGGCGGGCATGCGCGCGTAGGCGCGGTCAGTTATTCTCCGGACAAGGTGGTGGAAGCACGTAAAGCAGCCAACGAGATCGCGACGTTACTGCGGGAACAGGGGTAGGCAGAAATACGCAAAGGTACGTTCTGGGAGCGAAAGACAACAATGCAGGTTCCAGCTTCGCCCGAAGGACGACTACATACTTTATGTGCGCCGCTCCAGATGGATAAAGTTAAGAGAGACTGCATCTAGACTTAGAAGCCCTCAACGCGCTGCGAGCGCCTCTGTAGGTTGGGCTGTCCTCCATCCATAATCAATGCGGAAGCCTATGTTTGCCAGCTCACTGTCCACATAGTTACGCTCCATCTCGTTTACCCCGAACTGAGCGCCCGCGATGGAATTGGTATTGATTTGCGTGTAACCGCCTGGCTGCACCTCGCCGCAGGAGTAGGTGAAGACATCGCCATGCAGCATATTGCGCAGATTTAACTCGAACGTCTCGCGCGTCTGTAGCCAGCGTCCAACATGAGGCATCGCGATCTTGTACATCATCAAGGCAGTCTCGTGCGCGCGGTCACTGACTGAAGTGGCAAGATGCAGTTCCCTTCCCGCGATAGGTTTAAGTCGCGCTGTGCCCATGACAAATGGAGCGCATCCATATTCCTCTGCGAAGTAACGCACGCGTGACACCTGCATCAATGCGTCGTAGCGGAAGTCGGCCAACCCGAATAGCGCGCCTGATGCCACATCCAACCCCGCGTTGATCGCGCGGTCGTGGTTGTCCATTCGCGTTCGGAAATCCGCCTTACGGGGGCTGGCCGAATGCCAACGCATGTAGGCCTGCTCGTCCAGCGTTTCGTCCCACTGCACAATGCCGCTTAGCCCAGCGTCTGCAAGGGCCCGGTAAGCCTGGCTGGACAGATATTCTGTACACAGAAGAACGCCACCCCCATCCAACTCCCGCACAGCCTCCACGGCACACGCGATATCGCGTACCAGTAACCGCGTGTCATACTCCGGATCCGTGGCGTATACCAGCTCCACAACTCGCGCATCGCGTGCCAGGACCAACTGGATTTCACGCTGCAACTCACCCAGGCTCAGGCGATGGCGCACCGTGTCCTTGCGCAATGCAGAGAAGTTACAGTACGGGCATGCGTCAACACAGTAGCTTGAGACATAGATTGGCGCCACATAGCGAACACTGTTTCCACTCGGTGCACGCCATCGCATGCGAGTGTGCTTCCGTAGCATATGGAACTGCTCGACCGCGCTTTCAGTTGCTCCGATCTCCGTAAGTTCTGCGAGCTCAGACAGGCTTAGATCGCAGGTTAGGCTCTTCGCCAGAATCTCCTCGACCCGGCTCTGCGATGGACAGACGATCTCATCCAGTGCTGCGCGCACCTCGGCATTCCGCTCTGCGTAGACCGAACTGAACAAACTCATGGCTCTATTCTTTCACGGTCGGCAAGATTTTTTCATGTTGGGGATCGAGTGTATCTAGCCCAGAAGTTCATGTGTGCATCTTTACCGTGCGGACGGCAAAGCGTTACAGCTTCATCTTGGCGAAGATCGGCAGTTTGGTGATGTCGTTGAAGATGACAAATGCGGCGAAGAGGACGATACAGACAAAGGCAACCTGGAAGATGCGTTCCTTGATCTCGATCGGCAGGTCGCGTCGGAAAGCTCCTTCCACAAGCAGGAGGAAGATCATCCCCCCATCCAGGATGGGAAACGGCAGTAGATTAACCATGCCCAGGTTGATCGAGATCATCGAAACGGTACCAATCAGCGGCGTCCATCCCGGTGCTTGTGCGGCCTCATGCACCACCTGCCCAATTCCAATAGGACCTGAAAGGCTCCGTACCGAGACATGACCCTCAAACATGCCTTTGACTACGTCTCGGATCAGCATCAAATTCTGTTTGGTAAAATCCCATGATTTGCTCAGCGACTTGGCGAATGAAAGTTTCTCCACTTTCACTGGTGGAGGCACCGGGTGGAAGCCCAGCAAGTAAACCTTCGTGCCTCCCTCCTCTGTAAGCTGAGGGGTGATATTCAGAAGCATGGTCTGACCTTTGCGCAGTACCACGATCACAGCAGGTGCACCCTTCCGGTCTTGCATGTAGGCAAGCAACGTATATACGGAATGTAGGTCGACCCCGTCAATGCGAACAATTCGGTCCTCGGGCTGCAGACCCGCCCGCATAGCAGGACTGTCGGGCATCAGCGATGACACCTCCACCGGTGTGGGCTGCATTCTGGGTACAAAGCCCAGCGTGTCTGGGGAGAACTCATCGGGTGTAGCGGCCTTCGAGGCAACAAAAAAGCTGGTATCCACCTGTCGGCCGCCGTCCATAAACGAAAAAGGGACCGTCTGATTGAGGTTCAGCAGACAATGGTTGTATACGTCATCCCAGGTTGGGTTCTCCACAGTATCGAAGCGGACTATGGTGTCGCCCGAGTGGATGCCGGTTTTGGCGACAGCGCTTCCTGGCGATATGTAGTCGGTAACAGCAGCGCCAGAGATATATTCGTTCACCTCGTTGTGCACCATGTAGACGCTGGCCATCATCACAAAGGCGAGTACAAAGTTTGCGAATGGTCCGGCAAGGGCAATCAACATGCGCTGCCAGCGCGGATGGTTATTCAATTCGCCAGGATCATTGGAGACTTTTTCACCTGGAATTTCGCCCGACATCTTTACATATCCGCCCAGAGGCAGCAAGTTGATCTGGTAGTCGGTTTCGCCACGTCGGAAGCCCACCACCCGCTTGCCGAAGCCGATAGCGAATGTCTCCACCCTTACGCCGCACAACTTGGCCAACGCAAAATGACCAAACTCATGCACCAGCACCATGAGGCCGAGTACCAGAAGAAGTTCAAAAACGGTCGTCATAGATGCTTAGAGTTCCCTTTAGGTTGCTGAAAGTAAATTACAGTGAATCATGCGTGATGGCCATGCGCCGCGTGCTGCGCGATCATACTACGAGCACACTCTCGTGCCGCCTCGTCCGCCGCAAGCACATCCTGTATAGACGTAGGGTCGGTGGATGGGGTAGCCTGCAATACCTTCTCGATTGTACGCGGTATACCCCGGAATGGAATGGCTCCCTGCAGGAATGCTGCCACCGCGACTTCGTCTGCGGCGTTCAGCGCAATGCAGGCTGCCTGGCCGGATTCTGCCGCTTCATAGGCCAGTCGCAGGCATGGAAAACGCAACGGATCTGGCTGCATGAAGTCTAGTTGGTTCAATGCAGCAAGGTCGAAAGTTAAAGCAGGAGCTGCATACTTAACCTCCACACGCTCCGGATAGGAGAGCGCGTACAGAATCGGCAACCGCATGTCCGTTACTGATATTTGCGCCAGAATCGAACCATCAATAAACTCCACCAACGAGTGCATGGTGGACTGGGGATGAATCGTCACGCGTATCCTGTCCGGCGGCAGGCTAAACAGGCGGCATGCCTCAATAATCTCGAAGCCCTTGTTCATCATCGTCGCCGAATCGATCGTAATGCGCTGCCCCATCACCCACGTCGGATGCTTCAACGCCTGAGCGGGCGTAATGGCATCAAACTCCTCGGTGGGTGTGTTGCGGAATGGGCCGCCCGATGCCGTCAGCCATATTTGTTTGACCTCAGAAGCTCGCCCGCCACGCAAGCACTGATGCACAGCATTGTGTTCTGAGTCGATGGGAAGTAGCGCGACCTTATGTTTCTGCGCCGCGGCCAGAATCAGTTCGCCTGCTGTCACCAGGCACTCCTTGTTGGCCAAGCCAATTGTCTTACCCGCACTGACCGCCGCATAGGTTGCTTCCAATCCAGCTACGCCCACAATTGCCGATACCACGAAGTTGACCTCATGCAGCGTCGCTACGCGTACCGCGCCTTTGCTCCCGTGGACAACCTCGGTCTCGTTGAGGCCAGCCACATTCAGTCGTTTACTGAGTTCGCCAGCAAGTTCTTCCGTCGCCAGCGAGACTACGCGTGGATTCCAGCGTACACACTGCTCATAGGCCACATCGAGGTTGCGTCCGGCGGCCAGCGAGACTACCTCGTATCGCTCTGGGAAAGATTCGCAGATGGAGAGGGTGCTCTGTCCGATGGAACCGGTTGAGCCCAGGATAGCAATCTTTTTCACTTCCCTATTTTCGCAGATACACACAGATTGCAGTTATCTGTTCTTTACATGCCTAAAAGCACCAAGGTTATTGGTGTTGTTATGCTGGGTTAGTAGACCCATGCGATTGCTAGAATCTACCTAAGCTGAATGCATCCTTCAGCAGCAGTACGCACCACAGCGCGGGCGCAGCTATCAGCAGCGCGTCGATGCGGTCCAGAATACCGCCATGCCCCGGCAGCATGGTTCCTGAGTCCTTGACTCCCGCACCACGCTTGATGGCCGACTCCAGCAGATCGCCCAACTGCGCGGCGAAATTGATAATTACAGCCAATACAATCGACTGCCATACAGGCTCCAGGATATGCAGCACCGTGTTGCCGTAGTAGGTCGATAGCAGTTCGCCACTAAACACCACAGCGAGCCCCGCCAGCACACTACCCGCGATCGAGGCAATCGATCCCTCCCAACTCTTGTTGGGGCTCAACCTCGACAGTTTGTGCCGACCATAGCGACGGCCAACGTAGAGTGCGGCAATGTCGCCTGCCCAAACACACACCATGAGGAATAGAAGCAGTGGCTTTCCGTCGTCCCGGTTCCAGATCATCGGAATCAAGGTCAGGGGATAGGCCACATAGATCAATCCGAAAAGGCCACGTGCAGCATCGGGCAGAACTCGGTCCAGAGGGGCACGAAAGCCCGTCCATGCCAGTAATATCAGCGCCATAGCACTCAATGCGGGCAACTCCGCCTCATTATGGAAGTTGGGCAAAGTGAATAGAAAGACCACGGCTGTGCCGCAAATCATCCACCAGGCCGGGATATCTGCAACGCCTGCGTTTGCCAGTTGAAGGTACTCATACGCGGCCAATTCCGCAATCAGCGCGGATGCAAGTGTAAGCATCCAGGGCTGCCCCCGAAAGATGAGCGTTACTACCAGGAGGATCAAAAGGGCTGCGGTCAGGATTCGTTTCATAAGGGAAGATAAGGGCCTAAAGCAGAATACATGCTGCGGCACCTGAAAATCCCGCTATAGCATGTTCACGCACAGGAATTTGCCTCCCCGGCTACTCTTTAGTGGACGTATATCGCCCCATCTGGCGGTGCTAAGAATCTCCGAGTCTTCCAGCACCCCTGAAACGTCTGATTCTGTATGCGCTCTGATACGCGATGGGAGGGCACTCTGTAGTAGTCTCGGGTCCCCATCATTAGCAGCGTAACCATATACATGGGTCTGGGTTTTCCAAGGGCCGCGCATCATTTTTATTGTTGTATCAGGACGATCCTTACTTGCTTCGTGTGCAAAAGAGGTTTGTATCTGTGCCTCAATGCATGGGATGCAGTAATACCACGGATAACCATTCTGCCGAGGTTCGGCGTCGTACAGCGCAGAGCCGGCTCAGTCGGACAGTCTACCAACCAAGGGCCACCGTAAGGAGTGTACAAATTGGCACAATATACAGGCACGGTGAAGTGGTTCAACAACGCGAAAGGCTTCGGCTTTCTCGGGCGCGATGGCGGGGCAGACGTCTTCGTGCATTACAGTTCCATACAAAGCGACGGGTACAAGAGCCTTAAAGAAGGCGACGAGGTCGAGTTCGATATCATTGAGGGAACCAAGGGCCCGCAGGCTGACCATGTCGTCCGCATCAATGGCATCAATTCGTCACCTGCTGCGCCCGCTACTGCGACGCAACCCGAAGTTACACCAACCGTTGCCGAGGAGCCGTCGAAAGATCAGTCCTGAAACTTGCTGACTTGTAGCGGTGCAATACGCCTCGGGTCGTCCTCATGGGTTCCGAGGCAATGCGTAGTTTTCTGTCTTGTAACCACTTCTCTGCAAAAGCAGTACCAACAGGATCAACGCACCAAAGTACATATAGCTTTGCAGCACATTTGCCACAGGGATCGCTGCCAGTAAATTCAGCGGTGACAGAAAATCTGCGATCAGCACCCAGGTCAGCGCCACTGTCCATACTCTCCCTGATCCACGACGGTAGATACCAAACCATAACCACACGAAAATGGGCAACATCACGCCGTAGTGGTGTTCCCAGGCCATTGGCGTCGCTATCACAGATACCACCGCAATGGCCGAAAGGTCCGCCACTCCACTCGTCCTCTCTCTCCACGGATACGCCAGCACCAGCAGTACCAGCGCCGTGGTTGTAGCCAATGTCACAGCGTAGATCCAAGGTATGTATAGCGGGTAAATATAGGGATGATAGGGTATATTCTCGCCGTTGAAAATGGCGCGATTAAGCAGCCCAAAGATGGATTGATTGGCGTAGTGTGTCTGCGCCTTGCGGCTCAGGCCAGCTAACACGCCTAGATAGTCCAGGTTATTACGCACGCCGAACACAAACAGCGATAGCGCACCCCCCAATCCAAGTATTGCCATACCGGAGGCCAGTGCATTCCAGCGCCGTCGCAGTGCCGCCCACAACAGCAGCAGTCCAAACTGCGGCTTTACCATCGTTAGCAATGCCATCATCGCACCAGCAGACCGCTCTTTGCCCTCCATCCAGAACAGCATTAGAAGGCTAAAAAATAGATCGAGAAATATCTGCGCCTGCCCCAAGGAATACGCCAATGTGACGGGCATAAAAAAGAACCCGCCCAACACAATTGCCAAGAGAGCACGCCATGTCAATCCGTCGTGTCTGGCAACTACGGCCGCAATCCGCACCTGCAACGCCACCACTGCGACCACCGCGATCCACGACGCAATCATCAGGGTGTGCAATATTCCTGAGTCGTTCATCCCTGCCTGTTTCATCCAGAGCAGTGGCAGAATCGACGTCAGTGGATAGATCAGCGTGTCGTATAGCTTTGCCTGATATATTGCCAGGCCTGGATGTGCCAGAAAGGAATTCACAGAGCCCAGCATGGGCGTCCATGAATCGGTCCACTGCTGGAAGTGGAAGAAGTACCAGTAGCGTATCCTCATCTCCTCTACGGCGGTATGAAATATAAAGTGCACGATCAGCCTGAATCCCACGTTCACAGCCAGAATGTTGAGCAGCACAAAGAGCAGCAGCCTGCGATCACTTCTGCCCGGCATAACATCGGTCCTGCTCGCAGCTCTATCCATCGTCGTCTTAGTCCCTGCCTGCGTTTTATACCCTATTATCGTAATTCCCAAGGTCTCTCGTCCTGACAATCAATAAATCCAACAACATGCATATACCCAGGTACTACTCGCAGGTTTTGTGCAACTTCATCCCTGATATGGAGTCTTAACCCATTACGAGGTTGCAATGTCCGTTCGGCAGGAGTGTTGCCATGGCAAGTAGAGAATGGGGTACAACGATTCAGGAAGATTGGGGCTGCGATCTCTGCGGTAGGGACGCACTCAAGCGCAGTCTATCCGGACACGCAGTAACCCGTCGAGGTTTCATGAAGAATGGTGCATTGGCGCTGATTGGCACCTCGGCGATTCCATCCTTTTTGGCGCGCAGTGTACTCGCCGAAGCCACCACGGCCGTCGCCAACAACAAAAAACTGGTTGTGGTATTTCAACGTGGCGCAGTGGACGGTCTAAATGTTGTCATTCCCTATCGCGAAAAAAACTACTACGCCATGCGCCCCTCTATTGCGATTCAGCAGAGAGAAGGAATCGATCTGGATGACGTTTTCGCTCTGCATCCACAAATGGCCTCGTTCAAGCCCCTTTACGATGCTGGTCACCTGGCAATCGTTCATGCGGCTGGATCGCCGGACCCGTCGCGCTCCCACTTCGACGCCCAGGACTACATGGAGAGTGGCACTCCCGGTGTCAAAGTAACGGACGATGGCTGGCTGAATCGCGCACTGCAGGCAGAGCCGTTGCCGACTACACCTACGGCGTTTCGTGCCGTGGCTCTGGGGGCGCAGGTTCCACTCACCCTGGCAGGCCGAGTGCCGGCTATAGCACTCAATAACCTGGCAAATTTCTCGGTTGCAGGTCGGGGCCCGCAGGTTGCCCCTATTGCCAATACATTTCAGGCAATGTACGACGCCAGCTCCGACTCCGTATTGCATGGCACCGCCTCGGAGACCTTTGACGCAGTGAAGATGCTTCGATCTGCCGATCCTGCGCGATATCAACCCGCTCCTGGTGCACTCTATCCAACCACTCCCTTCGGCAATAGCTTGAAACAGATTGCCCAATTACTGAAAGCCAATCTCGGAGTCGAAGCCGCATTCACCGATATCGGAGGTTGGGACACACACCAGAACCAGGGAGCAGTAACCGGGCAGTTGGCCAATAGATTGAAGGACTTTTCTGAATCGATCGCCGCCTTCTGGCTCGATATGGGAGCAGACTCCGAGAACGTGACCCTGGTAACCATGTCAGAGTTTGGTCGAACGGTTCGCCAGAATGGAACCGGTGGCACCGACCATGGTCACGCAAACGTGATGTTCCTGCTGGGTGGACAGGTCAAGGGTGGAAAGGTCTATGGCAAATGGCCAGGCCTCTCAGATGAGCATTTGAACGAAGGCCGAGACCTTGCGGTCACAACAGACTTCCGTAATGTGCTTGGCGAAGTCGCATCCAAGACGTTAGGAGCACAGAATCTTGAGGCAGTCTTTCCAGGTGCGCAGTTAAAACAGGAAACATTCCTAAACTTCATTTGAGTTCCATTTTGTAAGGAGTATAGCGAACTTCAATACAATCAACAAAAAGATGTTCTGCAACGTTCGACAATATCGCGATTATTCTGTTTTTGGAATATAAATAAATTTAAATATCCATTTTGAAGAATATAGGGCAACTTTTTCTCAGCACTCGCGTCTCATTGAATGTACCAAGTAATCTGTCGGGCCAGCAGTTCCCACGGTTCCGGCTTCCCCTATCCGCATTATCTTTCCCTACCTATATGTAAGACCCCCAGAGCACCGGGGGTCTTCACTCCTTAACAGAGTCTGCTTAAGTGGAAAAGTGGGAATCCCTCCAGCCTTCACGGCTCGCGCAAGCATTCGTGGTAATGCCAATCGGGACGGACGCGAAAGTGATAACAAATCCATGGCATAAGAAAAATCAAAAAGTGTGGATATCCGCGGTCGCGGCATGAGAACTGTCTCTCCAATGCTGATAGAATCGATTGAATCCACTCCTTTGGGATTCCGCAGGAGAGGCAATGCAGGCAATTCTGGCGCTCGAAGATGGGCGCATCTTTCGTGGTATAGGCTTTGGTGCGCCGGTAGAGGCATCAGGCGAAGTTGTCTTCAATACATCGCTGACCGGCTACCAGGAGATCTTCACCGATCCCTCGTACGCGGGTCAGATTGTGGTATTGACCAATCCCCACATCGGAAACTATGGGACAACACCGAGTGATGCAGAGTCCGCACGCCCCTTCATCGAGGCACTGGTAACGCGCGAGTTCTCGCAGATGAGCTCCAATTGGCGCGCCACCGAGGTGGCCGACGATTATCTGGAGCGCAGCGGTGTGCCTGTACTGGCGGAAGTGGATACGCGTGCCATTGTGCGCCACCTGCGTACCCATGGCGTCATGCGTGGAGTCATCGCGACCGGCGAAAATATCGACGCAGACGCGCTGGTGACCAAGGCGCGGGCAATCCGTAAGATGGAAGGTACCGACCTGGCCAGTGTCGTCACCACCAAATCCATCTATCAATGGGACGAGAACGAGCCCCGCAACCAAACGGGAGAAGCATTACTGCCACAGCCCGATGGCACCACCGACGGCGCTCCGTTGCATGTGGTTGCGTATGACTTTGGCATCAAGCAGAACATCCTGCGCATGTTGACCCGCGAGGGCTGCCGCGTCACCGTTGTTCCGGCCACAACAACCGCCGAAGAGACGCTCGCACTCAACCCCGACGGTGTCTTCTTCTCTAACGGCCCCGGCGATCCCGAGCCGCTGGACTACGCTATCCAGACGGTGCGCACGCTGAAGGGCAAAAAGCCGATCTTTGGTATCTGCCTCGGTCATCAAATCTTTGGACTCGCTCTCGGCGGAAGTACCTATAAGCTGAAGTTTGGACACCATGGCGGCAACCACCCCATCCTGAACCACCGGACTGGAAAGGTAGAGATTACCGCGCAGAACCACAACTTCAACGTCGATCCCGCCAGCTTGCCCGCGGATGTGGAGCGCACCCATACCAACCTTAACGATCAGACACTGGCCGGCCTGCGGCATAAGACGGATCCTATGTTCAGCGTGCAATACCATCCAGAAGCCAGCCCAGGCCCCCACGATTCGCACTACCTCTTTCGCGATTTCCGCAAGATGATGGAGGACTGGAAAAATTGAAGCGGCGGACGTCGGGTGTATTCGCGATTGTGTTGGCGGCCTCGTCGGTGGCGATTGCCAAGGAGCCCAATGCGAAGCCTGTATATTGCACGCTGGGAGCCGATGGCGAGTGGAGTCTGCATGAGTTCAAGCCTTTGATCGAGGTGCTGGGCGGCACAGTGTTTGCAGAAATGACTTTCAAAGGGAGTGTGTTGCAAGAGGTAAAGTTGCGCAGATTCTTTGCAGGCTCGGAGTTGTCGTTTGATTATACGTTCGATGTTACGGGTCGGCTGACTAGTCTACACGGCAATGTCACGGTGAAATCCGTGCCACCTCCGGGGGCAGTCGTTCCACCGGGCTTTGTACTTGCGGATTGGCTGGGCGACGCGGACCTGATGCCGGGAAGCGACGGCAAAATTCCGCCGCATCATGTGCTCTACAGTCGCGAGAAGGACCGCATTGAAAAACCGTTCGATGCAGAGAAATATGTTGTTCGATTCAATGACGCACCTGTCTATTGGACAATCCAGAGTGTCCCCTGTGCGGCCATGTTGAAGGAAGCGGAGAAGATGAATGCCACGCAGGAATGACATTGCGAAGATATTGGTGATCGGCTCGGGGCCGATTGTGATTGGCCAGTCTGCCGAGTTCGACTACTCCGGCACGCAGGCCTGCAAGGCGCTCAAGGCCGAGGGCTACGAGGTGGTATTGGTCAACTCCAACCCGGCCTCCATCATGACCGATCCCGAGTTTGCCGATCGCACATACATCGAACCACTCACCGCAACTTATCTGGAAGAGATCATTCGCGTCGAGTCGGAGAGGATGATGGAAGGGACTGGCATCTTTGCCGTGCTTCCCACAGTTGGCGGACAGACCGCACTAAACCTCGCCGTAGAACTGGCGGACTCCGGTGTCCTCGACAAATATGGCGTTGAGCTGATTGGGGCCAAACTACCTGCGATCAAAAAGGCCGAGGACCGGCTACTCTTCAAAGATGCGATGAACCGCATCGGGCTCGACATGCCGAAGTCTCAATTGGTGGGCAATGTGAGTGATGGGCTTGCCTTTGCCGCAAAGATCGGCTTCCCGGTAGTCATCCGTCCCAGCTTTACCCTTGGCGGATCGGGCGGAGGCATCGCCTATAACCGTGAGGAGATGACCGATATCCTTTCGCGCGGCCTAGACCTGTCGCCCGTACACGAGTGCCTCATCGAAGAGAGCGTGCTGGGCTGGAAGGAGTATGAGTTGGAGGTCATCCGCGACCTCAAGGACAACGTCATCATCATATGCTCCATCGAGAACTTCGATCCCATGGGCGTACATACCGGCGACTCCATCACGGTGGCTCCGGCGCAGACGCTTACGGATCGCGAATATCAACGCATGCGCGACGCGGCCATCGCCTGTATCCGCGAGATTGGTGTCGAGACCGGCGGCAGCAACGTGCAGTTCGCCGTCGACCCACGCAATGGGCGTATGACCATCATCGAGATGAACCCGCGCGTCTCGCGCTCCTCTGCGCTGGCCAGCAAAGCTACCGGATTCCCAATCGCCAAAATTGCTGCCCGGCTGGCCGTCGGTTATACGCTGGACGAGATTCAGAACGACATTACCAAGGCGACTCCGGCCTGCTTCGAGCCAACTATCGATTACGTTGTGGTTAAGATTCCCAAATGGCAGTTTGAGAAGTTTCCCGGTGCCGACGAGGGTCTGGGACCGCAGATGAAGTCAGTAGGCGAGGTAATGGCCATCGGTCGCACCTTCAAGGAAGCCCTAATGAAGGCTGTGCGTTCACTGGAGACCGGCAAGAAGGCCACTGCGGCAGACATTGAGCCGCGCCGTCTGACCCAGCGCCTGGTGACACCTCATCCGGAGCGGCTGGCGTATATTCGCTACGCATTTGAGAAGGGGATGTCGGTGCGCGATGTTGCCCGCATGACCTCGATGGACCCCTGGTTTCTAAATCAGATGAAGCAAATCTCCGACGAAATCAAGTCGGTTGCAGCCGTCGGTTTCGACGCTGCAACATCCGACCATCTGCGCGCTGTCAAGCGCATGGGCGTCTCGGATGAGCGACTTGCTTCGGAGTGGAAGCTCAATAGCACGGATCAGGTGCGCGAGTTGAGAACCAAGTTGGGTGTAAAGCCGGTCTTCAAACTGGTGGACACCTGCGCTGCAGAGTTCGAAAGTTACACGCCATACCTCTATAGCTGCTATGACGAAGAGGATGAGGCTGCGCCTACGTCGCAGCGAAAGATTATTATCCTGGGCAGCGGACCGAACCGTATCGGTCAGGGCATCGAGTTCGACTACTGCTGCTGCCATGCGGCCTTCGCGTTGCACGAGGACGGCTACGAGACCATCATGGTCAACTGCAATCCGGAGACCGTTTCCACCGATTACGACACCAGCGACCGACTCTACTTTGAGCCGCTCACCCTGGAGGATGTCTTGGCTGTCTACCAGCACGAGGCTTCCAGCGGTGCCGAAATTGGCATGATCGTGCAGTTTGGCGGACAGACGCCGCTCAACTTGTCTCTCCCGCTCAAGCGCGCCGGCGTATCCGTCATCGGTACTTCACCAGAGTCGATTGACCTCGCCGAAGATCGCAAGCGTTTCGGTAAATTAATTACTGAACTAGGGATTCCCCAGCCCGAAGGCGCCATGGTCACTTCCGTCGACGAAGCGCTTGCAGGAGCCAACCGCGTAGGCTATCCCGTACTCTTGCGTCCCAGCTATGTGTTGGGCGGACGCGCCATGGTTATTGCCTATGACGACGAGGAAGTGCTGCGCTACATGAGCACGGCCATTGAATACTCACAGGAACGCCCGGTCCTCATCGACCACTTTCTGGAGGATGCCGTCGAATGTGATGTAGACGCGCTCTGCGACGGTACGGACGTCGTCATTGCAGGTATCATGCAACACATCGAAGAAGCTGGCATCCACTCCGGCGACTCCTCGTGCGTACTTCCCGCGGTCGACCTTAGCAACGATGTACTGCGCACCATCCGTGAGCATACCCGCAAGCTGGCCATGGCATTGAATGTTATTGGTCTGGTGAATATACAGTTTGCCATTCAGCGCGGCAAGGTCTTCGTCATTGAGGTGAATCCCCGTGCCTCGCGCACCGTTCCCTATGTCTCCAAGGCAGTCGGCGCACCCCTGGCTAAGATCGCCTCACGTCTGATGGTTGGTCGCACGTTGAAGGAGCTGCTGCCTGATGACGTGGCACGTGGACAGGACCTCGATACCGGTGCGCACTTCTATGTCAAATCGCCCGTATTTCCCTGGGGCAAGTTCCCCGGTGTGGACACCGTGCTGGGGCCGGAGATGAAATCCACAGGCGAAGTGATGGGGGTGGCAGACAACTTTGGCGAAGCATTTGCCAAGGCACAGATAGCTGCCGGACAGGTACTGCCCGTCAAAGGGACCATCTTCCTGAGCGTGAACGACCACGATAAGGATGGTGTCGTTGCTTTGGCACGAACCTTTGTTGAAATGGGATTCCATCTGGTCGCAACACATGGCACCGCTGAGGTTCTGGAGGCGGCAGGCCTGCAGCCGGAGCGCGTCTACAAAGTTAAGGAAGGACGTCCCAACGTAGTCGATCTCATCAAGAGTGACCGCATTCAGTTGATCGTCAATACACCGCGCGGACAGGAAACCTTCTTCGATGAGAAGGCAATCCGCCGTGCGGCAGTATTGGCACGGATTCCCACTATCACCACACTTGCAGCCGCACGCGCCGCAGCGGAGGGCATCGCAGCACTACAGGAAGGTACGCTGAGCGTCTTTGCTCTGCAGGTGTTACACGCGACACGCGTCCCTGCAGACAGGTGACTTTCAACGCATAAATTCCACAGTAACCCTGACCTGTAATTCGTTTATGTCCGCTTGATGATAAACGCGGTCTTGTCATCGATCTCGTCGCTGTGGCCTTCCTGCCGCAGCTCTGCATCTCGCCTCACCGCATAATCCAGGATTGCGTTGCAGATCTCCTTCGCGGGCTCGTGTTCGTGCTTGCCAATGATCGCTTCAATCCGTTGGCGTTCATGTTCATCGCTGCCATCGTAGACGCCGTCCGTATATAGAAATAGTATGTCGCCTCGGCCCATCAGCGTGATCACTGCAATGTCGGAGGCATCCATCCGCCGCTTCCTCACTTTGACCGAGATGTAACGGTTCCGGTCAGGATGGTCTTCGGGTATCTCCAGCCCAAGCGCCAAGAACTGAACCATGCGGTCGCTCGCGATTCGCATGAACCGCTTGTATTTTGCCGAGAACACCAGCGGCGGTGGATGTCCGAAATTAACAAAGCGAAATTGTCCGTTGGAACGGATTTCGCCGTATAGCATCGTAGCAATCTCACGTGAGCTTGCATCCATATTCCGCCCCAAGGCATTGCGCGCGGTTGCCGATTGCGCAAGCCGCAGGTTCAGTTGCTCAAACAGCCTCGGCGTAATCGTCCCGCTGCGGTCCAACTCAGACAGCATGAACGCCTGTAGCGTGTCGTGTACGGTAGACGCAATCTTCGCCGCAATAATGCCATGCCCCTGCGCATCCACCAGCAGTACACCGGCGGTTGTAGATAGTTCCCTCAGGTTCTCCGCGTTCCTCAACTGCTCCGAACTCTTTGCCCGGCGGAACTGTATTCCATCCTCCGCCGTGTAGCCGGGACGTGTCTCCATCCACTGCACATGTACATCCACGCCGTTGCCCGCCTTGGCCCCGGGGGCAAGCGGTTCCAAATACTCTTTCGCCAGCCGCTGAGCCTGGGCTATGCGCGCATCGATGTTGTAACGTTGTTGAAAGTTGATGTATTCAAACACGTCACCGCCCACGATCTCATCCGGAATCGTGTTTCCGTACATGTCGATGCCTGGTAGATGTGGGATAACTCCCTCTACCGGCATCAACTTCTTCCGCAGATATTCATCAATGCTCAGCGGATGGTACGCGCGGGCGGTTTCGTTCGATGACACAGGTTTACAATCTCCGGTTGGTTCTGTTGGGGCGTCTATACAAGCTTATATCAGCGCTAGTTGAGCTTAACGCCTCATACTCTCCCTCCGCCTGCTGCGGCGGTCCTTCGGACTCGCCCGTCGACGGCACATGGACCGCAAAAACTTCCACAGACTCACCTTGTTATATTCGCTTATTATTCGTCTATGTCCATCCACTACTGCCAACAGAATAAGGTGAGCCCCAGTACCTATGTGGTGGCATGTAAGAGATGCGCTCGCAGCATCTCAGCCGAAACGAAAGTATTTCCACGGAAAAATCTGGTAATCCGTTGCCGGCTGTGTGGCGAATTGCGCCGCTACAGACCCTCCGAGGTCTATCTCGGGTTCCCCATGCTCAATGGAATTTGTTCCGTACAATCGCCCGGAGAGTATCGTCCTAACTGATAGATGTTTATGGCTCCTGAGGTAGGACTCGAACCTACAACCCTTCGGTTAACAGCCGAATGCTCTGCCATTGAGCTACTCAGGAACATCTGTGCCGCGTCTTGTTGCTTCGCCGCACAACTTCATAGTTATAACAAACCCATCTGTCAGGGTCAAAGATTCAGACCATAACCAGATAGATACACTCACTCTCCTTCACATAGTGTAACGATATGCGCATGCACCACACGGTCCACCACACTAACCTTGGCCAGGGTCACTGGTAGATCGAACCTCCTCGGCCCGGCGCTGCCTGGATTGAGATATAGCACCCCGTTTCTAACATGCTTCTCCGCGCGATGCGTATGACCACTCACTACGACCGCAATGCCCGCAGCCGCAGGGCTCAAGTCGATGTCCTCTACCGAATGTACCAGGTAGAAATACCGCCCGCCCAATTCAATCACATAGGTACTTGGTAGAGTTCGGCATACGCCCGTAACGTCCACATTGCCTCGTATTGCGGTCAGCGGAGCAATCCATCGCAGCTTGTCCAGAATAAGCGGGTCGCCTACGTCTCCAGCGTGCAGAATATGGTCTACGCCAATCAGCGACTGAATCGCCTCCGGACGCAGCAACCCGTGCGTGTCAGAGATCACTCCGATCGTAATTCCCTTCTTTGCCATTCCCTTCACAGTCCCGCCGTCATTCGCGTGCGAGGATCCAGAAAGTCACCCAGTGCATCGCCGATAAAGTTAAACGAGAGTACTGCCAACATCACAGCAATCGCGGGAAACACCACCAGATGCGGCGAATCGAATAGATGCGAGCGCGCGTCATTTAGCATCACACCCCAACTTGCTGTCGGCGGAGGTACGCCCAGTCCCAGAAAGCTCAGTGTCGCTTCGGCCAGCACCGCGCCCGCCATACCAATGGCAGCTTGCACTATCAGCGGTTGCACAATATTGGGCAGTATGTGACGGCACAGCACACGGACATCCGACGCGCCCAAGGCACGAGCAGCTACAACATACTCCCGTTCCTTCACTGCCATTACCTGTGCTCGCACCAGCCTCGCGTAGCCCACCCAACCGGAGATCGAAAGAGCAAGAATCAGGTTAAACAGGCCCGGCCCGAGAAACGCAACAAACGCAATCGCAAGTAAAATCCCGGGCAGTGCCATGAATGCATTGGTCACATACACGTTGATTGCAGTGTCAATCCATCCGCCATAGTAACCTGCCAGCGAGCCCGCAATTAGACCGATGCCCAATGACAGCGTAATCACAGAAATTGCCACCTCCAGGGATATCCGTGCTCCATACAGCGTGCGCGATAGAATGTCGCGGCCAAGCTCATCCGTGCCGAACCAATGACTGTGCCCTGGTGCCAGCAGTCGCGCTCTAAGGTCTAGCTGAGCCGGGTCTTGTGGGGCCAGCCACGGCGCCAGCACCGCGCACAGCAAAAAGCATGTCAGTAGCACAACCCCCACCATCGCCAGAGGCTGCTCTTGTAAGAGCCGGCCAAGACGCGATCGCTGCTGTATGGGCGTAGAGCTACTCATAATGTCTTACAATCATTTCACAAAGTCTCGCAGGCTGATGGTAGGACAGGTTGCATAGAGTCTGCTGTTACACCTCATACAGTAGCGAATTGCGTCGGCGCTACGTCAATAATCTGCACTCTGTAATACCGAGGCCCTGTTGCGAATGGAGAACACCATACCAGCTATCCACCACGCCCGTAGAACGATCCTCGGCATCTCCTTCTTTGGCGGGATGGCCAGCGATGCGATTGAGGCTATCCGCGACGGTGGCCTTCTGGTCTCGCCTGCTGCCCCCGCACTCAAGGACTTGGATAGCGATGCCGGATACCGCGATGCACTGCTTGGCGCTGACCTCGCAATCACTGACAGCGCGTTGATGGTGATGGTGTGGAACTTAATGCAGCACGACTCGATGCGCCGCCTCTCCGGGCTCAAGTACCTGCGCGAACTAATCTTGCAACCCGATGTGCGTCAGGCCGGTAATACCCTATGGATCATGGCCAGCCCAGCCAGCGCAGCAACCAACCTGCAATGGCTGGCGGATAACGGCTTCGCGGTCGAGCCGGAATTTGTATATATTGCACCCTTCTACTCGAGTCAGATCGAGGACCCGCCGTTGCTTGCTCTTCTCAACCGTCTGCGCCCGCAACACGTCATCATCACCATCGGCGGAGGCACCCAGGAGCGACTTGGCCTCTACCTAAAGCAGCATCTCTCCTACCTGCCCGCCATCCATTGTATCGGTGCCGCCATAGCCTTCCTTAGCGGCGATCAGGTCAATATACCGGTCTGGGTAGACAGGTTTTACCTCTGCTGGCTCTTCCGCTGCTTCTCTGAACCAAAGCGTTTTATCCCCCGCTACTGGAGCGCTCGCAAGCTGATCGTTCTTTTGTTGCGCTACCGAGACCGCCTGCCGCCCATGCGCAGTTCCTGAGAATAACTTCTCACCACATCCTTTCGCCGGATTTCGGGTTGCATCTAAGTAGGAGGGTCCTTTCCTGCATGAAGCTGTTCTGCATACCAGCGCATTGTATTTTGATCGTGGCACTCGCCATGGCAATACTTCCCTGCGCTCTCGCACAGCGATCCGTCAACGCCACTGATACTCCCACCATCGCAGAACAATATCTTCTCTCCGCCGCTAACCAGGAGCGCGCCGCACACAGCCTGCCCCTGCTGCACCGCGATTCCAACCTCGTTCGTGCCGCTGCGCAGCATGCAAAGGTGATGGCCCATCACGGATCCATCTCCCACCAGTTTCCCGGTGAACCCGAACTAAGCTCTCGTGGTTCAGCCATGGGTGTTGCCTTCAGCCTCATCAGCGAAAATGTTGCGGAAGCCCCCAGTGCAGTCCAGATCCACACCATGTGGATGAACTCCCCTGGCCACCGCGCCAACCTGCTCGATCCAAACATAGACGCCGCTGGCATCAGCGTCATAGCTCGCGACGGAGAACTCTACGCCGTCGAAGACTTCGCCCGCACCGTTCCCACGGTCAGTCTCACACAGCAGGAGTCTGCCATAGGCTCTCTCATCACCCAGCAGAGCCGAATCACGCTTGCGGCCTCGTCTGTAGACATCTCCTCCGCACGACAAACCTGCGCGATGTCCACCGGTTTCTCCGGGACACGTAAGCCCTGGTTCGTCATGCGTTTCTCCTCCAGCAGTCTTACCCAACTTCCGGCAGAGCTTAAAACCATGATCGCCTCGGGGCGCTATCACCAGGCCACCATCGGCGCCTGTGCCACAAATTCCTCTGGCCCATTTACTTCCTACAACATCGCCGTTCTGCTGTACCCTTAACTCAACATTCTGTTTGTGGACTACAAGCGGTCCTTGTTGTCGGGGGGTTACTGTGTGAGCAGGAGAGAAGAGAAAATCGGCATAGACCGCAGAAAGTTTTTGCTCTCCAGCGTAGCAACCGGAGCCACGCTGGGACTGCACGCAGCTAAGGCCGAAGCCGCACCTGCACATATTCCGTCCAAGGCTGCTGCCAGACCAAACATCGTTGTCTATATGTCAGATCAGTTTCGCTGGGACTTCCTTGCAGCAAACGGACTCAATGGTTCCACGCGAACTACAAATCTGGACGCACTGGCTGCTGAAGGCAAAAACTTCTCCTATGCGGTCACTAATCAACCGGTATGCGGGCCTTCCCGTTCAATCATGCTCACGGGGCGCTATGCAACTGAGACCGGGGTGTGGCACAACGGTCCCGCACTCAACCAGACGCTGCCCACCCTGGCCACGGAGCTGCACAAAGCGGGGTATAGCACCAACCTGATCGGCAAGTGGCACCTTGCCCCCAGCACAGAGGCAGCGGGCGGCGGCGTAGGCTTCGTCAAGCCGGAGTATCGCGGTGGGTTCATGGACCTCTGGGAGGGCGCCAACGCGCTCGAACATACTTCCCATCCCTACGAAGGATCCATATACGATAACGACGGCAAAGAGATCAGCTACAAGGATCAGTACCGCGTAGACTTCATCACCGATCGCGCCGAGCGATTCCTCCGCCAGAAGCACGACAAGCCGTTCTTCCTCTTCATCTCGCAACTAGAGCCGCACCAGCAGAACGATATGGACAACCGCATAATAGGCCCCAACGGTTCCGTCGAGAGGTTCAAGAACTCCTACGTTCCGCCAGACCTGCGCAATCTTCCCGGTAACTGGCAGCAGGAACTGCCCGACTACTATGGTGCCTGCGAGGCCATCGATCTCTCGGTAGGCCGTGTGCGCAAGATTCTTGAAGAGGAGAAGTTGGCAGAGAACACCATCTTCGTCTTTCTTAGCGATCACGGTTGCCACTTCATGACCCGCAACCAGGAGTACAAACGCAGCGTACATAACTCCTCAAGCCGCATTCCACTCCTCATCCACGGCCCTGGCTTCGAAACCGCGCAACAGATTGTTCAGATGGTCGGTATCATCGACATCGCGCCCACCTTGCTCGAAGCAGTGGGAGTCGCCGTGCCGCCCACCATGAAGGGAACCAGCCTATTGCCTCTGCTACACGACGAAAAGACGCGTGCTGCATGGCCCAACGAACATCTCATTCAGATCAGCGAATCCATGACAGGCCGCGCCATACGCACCCGTGACTGGACTTACTGCGTCGCCGAACTCACCGGGACCACTAACCAGCAGGCAGCCCCCATCTATCAGGAATACCAGATGTACGATCAGCGGAACGACCCATACGAACAGGTGAATTTGGCGGGGCGTAAGGAGTATCGTAAGCAGGCCGACGTGCTGCGTGACAAACTCATCAAAATGATTGTTGCCGCCGGCGAACCTGCGCCGCAGATCCGTCCCGCCAGGCTCTACCCCTGAACTCTTCTAACTCACCACCGGAACCACGCCCGCCTCGGCCAGTTCCTCCGCACTTGCAGGCTGGGTCGGCTCCATCTGCAGCAGGTCGTTAAACCGGTTGAAGTAGTTGAATAGCCCAATGGCCGCCATCAACTCCACCACCTCGCCCTCGCTGTAGAAGCTGCGCAGCCGTGCAAACTCCGCGTCACTGTAATTGTGCGGGTCGCGCGTCATCGACTCCGCCAGGTGGATCGCCACCCGCTCCCGTTCGTCGAACTCGCCGCTCTCGTCTGCGTCATACAGCGCCTGTAGATGCGCGTCCGTCCATCCCAGCCGCTTGCAAATCGCCGTATGCGATGCCATGCAGTACGGCGTTCGGTTCACCTGCGACGTGCGCACAATAATCAGCTCCTTCAGCGCCTTGCTCAGCGTCCCCGTATTCAGCACCGCATCCATATGCGTAATGATCGTCTCGAAGATCTCCGGCCTGTGTGCCATGGTGCGAAACATATTCGGCACATTGCCGCGGTCCCGCAGCGTGCGGTCGTAGATCGCCACCGACGAAGGACGTACCTCGCTCCTCTTCAACCTCGATATCCGTGGCATAACCCTCCTTCAATCGCAACTCATTGCTCGAATCATACCGCCCGCCCACCGCACCTGCCAGCGCGTTGCACATTGCTCACTATTCATAGCTCATTGCAGAAACAAAAAGCGCACCCGACAGTATGCTTACTTTGCATCAAATCGCATCGTCCCCAGGATCGCCTCCAGTCGCCCGCGCACCTGATCCAGTTCCTGTTCCGTAATGTCCTTTACACCAGAGGCCTCGCTGCAAAACGTATTGATGGCCAGGTCGAAGCGGTAGCAAGCACCGTGTCGCAGCGTGGTATATACCTCGTCGCGCTGCACTATACAGATCGCTGTCTGCTCATCATGTCCGTGGGCAAAGCTGATCCCCGCGACTTCGCTCTCCCCGCCCCGCGTTCCCTGTGCCGCAGCGCCTGCCTGCCGCGCACACGCCGCATCGTTGCTGTGCGGTGTCACACTGAAATAGAGGTACGCCCCGCTGAAGGTCGATGCCGGAAATGGGTTCTCCGGCATACTTACCACCGCGCGCATCAATGTCGTCCGCGCCACCCTCCGCGCGTCCAGGTGGAACGTGCTGAGCTCGTGATCGCGCCGCGCAAAGTTCCACTTCGTCGGATAGTTAAACGAAATTTTATAAGTCGGATCATGAAAACTTCGCTGCCCTTCCTTAGCAGGCGCTGCAGGCTTCTCGACTGGGCGCGCGCTCTGCGCCGTCAGCACATGGCCAAGAAGCACCATCGCGGGTAGTACCATCCCACATTGCCATCGCTTTATCCAGCCATCTCGTTTCTGCGGTATCACTATCGAAATATCCTCATTTCCTCATGCTTGGATTGGCAAAGGTATATGCCACATCGGTCAGCAGGTTCACCGCGACATACGTCAACCCGACTGCCAGTATGCATCCCTGCACCAGAGCATAATCGCGATTGGAGATGGCCGAAAGTGTCAGCCGTCCAATGCCCGGCCAACTGAAAACCGTCTCCGTCACAATCGCTCCTGCCAGCAGACTACCGAACTGCAATCCCACCACTGTCAGCACCGGAATTAGCGCGTTTCCCAGGGCATGACGATATACAACCTCGCGCTCGCTCAAACCTTTCGCCCTGGCCGTGCGGATATAGTCCTGCCCCAACTCTTGCAGCATCGCGGTGCGCACCATGCGTGTCAGCACTCCAGCCAGCCCGCTGCCCAGCGTAATGGCAGGCAGAATCAGGTATACCCAGAATCCCGCCCCAAAGATCGGTCCCGTGCCCGCGCCCGAAACCGGCATCCAACCCAGTTTAATGGAGAAGATCAAGATCAATATTGGGCCCAGTGCAAAGTTGGGAAACGAGAGTCCGCCCAGGCTAACCACGCCCAGTACACGGTCTGGCCAGTGGCCGCGGTGCAACGCGGAGTAGACGCCCGCCGGCACCGATACTGCGACCCCAATAAGAAGTGCCGCCAGCGTCAACGCCAACGTATAGGGATAGCGTTGCGCTACCAGATGCGTCACCGAATCGTGCAGGCGCAATGAATCGCCCAAATCTGCATGTAGCACTCCGCGCCAGTAGTGCAGATACTGTGCGCCCAGCGGCGCATCCAATCCATACGCATGGCGCAGTACCGAGACATCTGACGCCGTCGCTCCTTCACCCAGCATCTGGACGATTGGATCGCCTGGAACCAGGTGGATCAATATAAAGACAACCGAGACAACCACCCATAGCACGGGCAGCGTAATCAGGATGCGGCGAACGGGTTTGGGCAGTGTCGTCAGTGATTGGCCCTCATAGATCCAGTTTCAGTTGTGCGGAATCTTCCGCAGTGGGTTTCAGGGCCTCCACACGCACCCTCGCTATGCGTCGTCCTGCCATTTCGGCCACCACATAGCGCCGGTCACCGTATTGCACGCTCTCGCCCGCCTCGGGCAAATGCCCAAGTTGTGCAAGCAAAAAACCCGCCAGCGTCTCCACCCCAGCCTCGCGGGGAAATATCCATCCAAGTTGAGTGCCCAGGTCGCGCAGTGTGGTGCTTCCGTCCAGCGACATCACGCCCGCAGCGTTGTAGTCGGCCGTACGCGCTGCAATATCGAACTCATCTTCCAGTTCGCCCACCACCTGCTCCAGCACGTCCTCCGCCGTCACAATTCCCACCGTCGATCCAAACTCATCCACCACCACCGCTATCTGCCTCCGCCGCTCTTGAAACTCCTGCAGCAACTCAACCGCCAGCTTCGTCTCTGGAACCACAAGCACGTCACGCATTACATGGCGCAGTGTTTGCCCGGCATCCACCGCTCCGCCAAGCCCCAGCGCCACCGCGCGCAGATGCATCAGCCGAGAGATGTCCTTCGAATACACCACGCCGACGATACGATCAGGGTCCGCCACCGTCCCGCCTGCCGTATCGCTTACCCCTTCATATACCGGTACGCGCGAGTGCTGCTCCTCCACTATGCGCGCACTCGCCAGCTCTATCGGCATATCGGCTGCCAGGGAGAATATCTTTCCCCGCGGTGTCATAATCTCGCGCACCGTCACATGATTTAGCTCGATGGCGCGATGGATGATCTCCTCCTGAAACACAGGCAGCAGCCCCATGCGACGTGTTGCTGTAGCAATCATCTTCAGCTCCTCCGGCGAGTGAGCCTTACCCTCGCCGTGCAGGGGCGCGCGAAACAACCACAGTACCTGCGCCGCCGAACGATTCATCAGATGTACTGCAGGTCGAGTCATACGAATGAAGACGTCCATGGGCGCGGCTACTGCCAGCGCGATTCTCTCTGTCCGCTGTAATGCCAGTGACTTCGGCACCAGTTCGCCCAGCAGCACTTCAAAGTAGGTGATCGCCGCAAACGCTATCGCAATGGCCAGCGTGTGCGCATATAGCAACGCATGCGGTGGCAACACCGTCAGCCAGCGTTGCGCGCTGTCCAGCAGAATCGCCGCCACAGCGGGTTCGCCTATCCAACCTAGTGCCAGTGATGCCAACGTAACTCCAAACTGCACCGCAGGAAGAAAATCGTCCAAGTTGTGCTTCAGGTGCAGAACGGTACGCGCGCCAGGCCTGCCCAGTGCCAGCAACTGCTCCATGCGCGTTTCGCGTACGCTGATCAACGCAAACTCCGCAGCCACAAAGAAGCTGTTGGCCAGGATGAAGAAGGCCACCATCACCAAACGAAAAATCGTCCATTCCAGCATTCGTGCTGAGTCTAGCATCCCGCGTGCTGAATATTGCGCTTCTGCATGGAAATGCCCGACAGCCTACAGCCTGCCGGGCAATCTCTACACCTGACTTCATGCGAATACGTTATGCCAAAAGCTTCACAATTGACTTGTCGATCGTATCCTTGGGAACAAAGCCCACAATCTGTTCGGCCACCTTGCCACCCTTAAACAGCAGAAGTGCGGGAATTCCACGTATGCCGTAACGCATCGGTGTGGCCGTATTGCTGTCCACATCCATCTTCATCACCTTCAACTTACCGTTATAGAACGAGGCAACCTCATCCACTACCGGTGCCAAAGCACGGCATGGCCCACACCAGGCGGCCCAAAAGTCCACCAGTACGGGTTGCTCCGATTGCAGTACTTCCTTCTCAAACTCCGCGTCACTTACCGCCGTCACAAACTGTCCAGCCATCCGTTACTCCTCTCGCCCCTCGTCCCAACAGACCATTGGCGGCTTTCTCAATCAAAGATTCGATCCATCAACATCATAGACTCGTATTTCCTTCATTCTGCTTAATAGATGCGCAAGTTCTTCCATAGGTTCAAACAGCGCATAAGTCGTCAGGATGGAACTCCTTGGATTACAACATAGCCACATGCATGCCATTGCCAAGGCAACTTTCGATGATCTCAAGCTCCGGGTTGTCGGCGACTAGCCGAATCCGAGCGCATATCTCGGTGGAATCGGCACCCGCATCCACTACCAGCAGAATCCCAGGCCCAGCTCCGCTCAGCGCCACTCCTAGCACTCCCAGTTCACCTGCCAAAGGCAGTAGTTGGGACAGCAGAGGACAGGCCTCCATACGGTATGGCTGGTGCATGCGGTCCTGCATCGCCACCCGCAGCAATTCGCCTCTACCCAGCGTAAATGCAGCCACTAGCAGACCGGTTCTCTGCACATTTGCCACCGCATCGCTTCGGCTATATTCGCAGGGCAACATCGCCCGCGCCTTCTCCGTCGCCAGACTTATCTTGGGAATCGCAAGCAGAAGCTTCCATCGCAAGCCTTCTCCACAGATGGCCGATAGCACCACTCCATCCGCAACCGCCGAAACCGTCATGTGTCCCAGAGCACACGCGGTAACATTGTCCGGATGACCCTCCCGTCGCGTAGCCTCATCGATACATGCGCGCATACTCCAGCCCAATCCGCCGAAATGGTTCGCCAGCATCACGCCGCCAAGTCGAGCCGCCGCACTCGATCCGCAACCCACGCCCAGCGGAATCTCGTTGTGTATGCGCATATCTAACGACAGTAAATCCAGTCCCGCACCCTGTAGCACCTCGCGATAGGTCTCAAAAATCAGGTTGTTTGCGGTACGTGCACAACGCTCCGAATCACGCCCGGTTGCCACAATCGTGAGTTCGGGACAATGCTCAATCGGCTGTACTTTCGCCTCAATCGTCAGCAACATCGATAACGCCACACCAACCGAATCGAAGCCTGGACCAAGATTTGCGCTGGTGGCAGGCAGTCGTAAACGTATGCCACCTGGAATGTCGCTCATACTTCGGCCTATATTTTGTCCCCCACTCACGCTCATGCTGGACTTCCGTGCGTAGTATTCGTATCCTCTGCATTCGCCGTCGCCATATGAGTCTCCAGAGCCTTCAACACCACGGCCTCCTCCGCCTCCAATACCATGGGGGGCTTGCGCAGCGCCTCATGTTGCGCGCGTTCGCTGACGGTCGCGACCGCAATCTCCGCCGCCGTCAGTAGCTCGCCGCGATGGTAGTCAATGGTGTACTGCGGGTCTTTCAGCGTATGCCCGGTCAACAGTAGTACGACACGCTGCTCGCGCTTAACGCGGCCTGCAGCTACCAGCTTTTTCAATCCCGCAAGCGTCACTGCCGAAGCCGGCTCACAGCCCACGCCCTCGGCCCCGATCTCCGCCTTAGCCAGTGCAATCTCCTGTTCACTCACCTGCTCACACCATCCACCCGTCTCTTCAATAACCCGAGAAGCCTTCTTCCAACTCGCCGGATTCCCAATACGAATCGCCGTAGCTCGCGTCTCCGCCTGTACCGGCTTCATCTCCTGATTTTCGTCTGTGAACCAGCGATACAACGGATTCGCACCTTCTGCCTGTATCACACTGATCTTGGGCACGCGTTGGATGAGCCCTAGATGCTTCATCTCCAAAAAACCTTTGCCCAGTGCAGACGAATTACCCAGATTTCCACCCGGAACCACCAGATGTTCCGGCACCTGCCACTCCATCTGTTCCATCATCTCCATCGCTGGGGTCTTCTGCCCCTCTAACCGGTACGGGTTCACCGAGTTCAGCAGGTAGATCGGGAACTGCCGCACCAGTCTGGTCAGCAGATTCAAGCAGCCGTCAAAATCGGTCTTCAACTGCACAGTCAACGCGCCATAGTCCATCGCTTGTGACAGCTTGCCCCAGGCAATTTTGCCGTCCGGGATGAAGACAATACAGCGCAGCCCCGCGCGCGCCGCATAAGCTGCCATCGCCGCCGACGTGTTGCCGGTCGACGCGCAAGCTACCCACTGGAAGCCGCGCTCCACCGCGACTGACAGAGCTGCCGTCATACCTGTGTCCTTGAACGATCCGCTCGGATTCATCCCCTGGTGCTTGGCCAGCAGCCAATCCACGCCCGTCAACTCTGCGCAGCGAGGCATCTCGTATAGTGGGGTGTTTCCCTCGCGCAGCGTCACCACACGCTCTACATCCTGCACAATCGGTAGCAGTTCGCGGAAGCGCCATACCCCGCTCTGGTCTACCGCCATCGTCGAAGTCTTTCGCTCCTGCCACAGATGGCGCAATCCACCTGGATTCGGCAACCGTATCTCTGAGGAAGACGTCTCGGAAGACCCTGCAGAAGTATTAGCAGGAGAAGTCGCGTTCCACGCCCCTGCTCCGTCGCTCCATGGATAGATCACCTCATACAGGCCATTGCACTCAGTACAGCGAAAATCGCTGCGCGCCGCCTCGCTGGCTATCCGCGCACCGCAGTTTGTGCATCGTAGTTGATGTGTTGTGCTCATTGTCTTTGTCTTTAGCCTATCGCATGCAAACAATTCTGCCCAAGAATCCTTCGTGCGGAACCCGAGTACTGCTTTTCAGCCTGCTCCTCTCTCTGTCCACCCTTCACGGCCAGACCACCCCACGCGAGATCCACATCGCCGCCGCCGAAGACCTCCAACCTGTCCTGCCCGCGCTGGCTGAAGCATTTACCCATGCCACCAATATCAAGCTGATCGTCCACTATGGCTCCTCTGCATCCCTAACCAGCCAACTGCTGGAGGGCGATCCCTCAGACCTATTACTAGCCACTGATTGCGTCTCTCCTGAGCAAATCATCGCCCGTGGCCTGGCCGACTCACCCAAACCCATACCATACGCGCGCGGCATCCTCGTCCTCTGGGCGCGTGCCGATTCCCCGCTCCAGCCACTCAATCAAAACACCCTTCGCGACCCGCGCGTTCAGTCCCTCGCCATCGCAGACCCCGACCACATCTCCTATGGAATCGCAGCCGTCGCCACCCTCCGGCGTATGAAGTTATACGACCAGCTCAAACCCCATTTCGTCGTCGCCCAGGATCTCGCGCAGACCGAGCAGCTTGTCGAATCCGACAAAGCACAGCTCGGCTTCATCTCACTTATCGCAGCCTCTACGCCTCATAGCAAACAAATTGGCTCATTCATCCTGATGCCACCAATCGCCTATGGGGACATCCGCTACTGTGCCGTGGTCCTGGATCAATCCAAACAACGCGACAGCGCGCACGCCTTCCTCGACTGGCTTCTTTCCGCACCCATCCAGCGGGCCCTCCCAACCTACAACCTCAACCCCATCGAACAAACACCTGTACCCCATCCATGATGCACATAGATTGCCTGCTTTAAGCCCGTCATTCTGGCTCAAAGAGTCAGAATCTCAGTAGTTGTCTCTTCGTTTTGTCATCCTGAACGAAGTTTGACGCGCTCAGCGCACACCAGAGAATCCCTGTTCAGCCCCTGACCTTTTGGTCTTGCTGGTCTGGGATTTCAAGTCCCTTATCTCTCAAATCCCAGCAGCACGGGTTCCTGTTCCAGCCGTATACCAGTCCGCTCCCTCACTCCTTCGATCACCGCATCTCGTAGCGCCACAATCTCCACCGCTGTCGCCCCGCCGCGGTTCACAATCGCCAACACATGCTTGGTCGATAGTCCCGCCCGCCCCATCGCAAATCCCTTACCGAATCCCGCAAGCTCCATCAGCCACGCCGCTGACAGCTTCACCACGCAATCCTCCGGCTCGTATCCCCAGCCAGCCGGAAACTGCGGCACGTCTGCAACTCGGCAACCCGCAATTGCTGCCAGCCGCGCCAATACATCCACCGTTACTACCGGGTTTTTGAAGAACGATCCGGCGCTGTGCGAGTCCGCATCGTCTGCAACCAGCAGCATCCCCTTGCGCGCACGAATCTCTCGCACCGCCGCAGCCGTCTGCGCCAGCGTCGGCCGTGCAACTCCGCGCTCCGCAAAATAATTCTTCACATCGCGATACTCCAGCAACGGCTTGCCCCCCATCGCCAGCGTGTACTCCACCTGCGTAATCGCAAATCGCCCCTTCGCCGTCGAGTTGAAGATGCTCCGCCGATAGCTAAACCCACACTCAGTCGCCGTCAGTTCTACAGGCTTCTGCGCCACCAGGTCCAGTGCTCGTACGCGAACAATCGTCTGCGACACCTCCTGTCCATAGGCCCCCACATTCTGCACCGGCGTTCCACCTACGCTGCCAGGAATCCCTGCCAAACACTCCACTCCTGCCCCGTTCTTCTCTGCCGCAAGTCGCACCACGGCGTCCCACTCCGCCCCTGCGCTCGCCGTAATGCGCCCCCTCGCATCGCCCGCCTCGTCCCATCGCGGAGCCTCGCCCACCAGCCGCACCACCACCCCGCCGAACCCTTCGTCGCTCACCAGTAGGTTGCTGCCTCCGCCCAGCAGGAAGTACCCAACGCCCTGCGCTCGTGCAAAGCACACCGACGCCAGGATCTCCTGCTCGTCGCCCGTCTCCACAAACCAGCGCGCCACCCCACCCACCCCCAGCGTGGTGTATTGCGCAAGCGATACATTCTCCAGAATCGTCACGCCTCCAGAGTAGAGCAACCTGCAGATTGCAGCCAGCTAATTGATAGAACGTTGCATCCGTCGCTCCACCGCAATCATCAAATAATGCAGGTGGCAGCAGCGCGCTTAAGCGCACATCCCCCAGGAGGCTTCATGTACCCAGAGATTATGCTAATCCCCATGCGCGAAGAACTCACCCGCGCCGGCATCAAGGAAGCTCGCACCGCCGCCGAGGTGGATACGGCACTGGCACAGTCCGGAACCACCCTACTTGTGGTTAACTCCATCTGCGGATGCGCCGCCGGCAAGATGCGCCCTGCCGTGCGCATGGCCCTGCAACACAGCAACACACCAGACCAGGCCATCACCGTCTTCGCAGGGCAGGATGCCGAGGCTACCGGGCGTGCCCGCGACTACTTCGCTGGCAATCCGCCCAGTTCACCGGCCATCGCCATTCTGCGTGAAGGTAAGCTCATCTATCTGATGCAGCGCTCCGCCATCGAGAGTTCCACTGCACCTGCTATCGCACAGGAGCTCACCCGCGCCTTCGATACCCACTGTGTCACCGTAGTCGCGTAGACCTTCCTGGTCTCGCTTCACCCACCCGGTCTGATTCACCCATCGTAGATCTGTGCCTCTCGCCTGGTCTTTTCCATCTGTATCCCTCATCTACCGCCCCTTGTGCGCCGATGAGTACAGAAGGCTATGTCGAGCAATCAATTCAACTCCGCGGAAACTCTTCAGCAGCCGTACTCGCAAGCGGAGTATCCCAATTCTTCCCTCCCATATGATCCGGTCCTGCTGGGCGATAGTTTGGCCATTCGCCGACTTCGCTCGCAGATTCAGCGCATCGCGCCCTACTTTCATACGGCCCTGCTCCGCGGCGAAACCGGATCAGGCAAGCAATTGGTCGCGCGTGCCATCCATGCCCTCTCGCCTGGTGCCGATGGCCCATTCATCGTCGCTAACGCTAGCGCGCTCGCTCAATCTGCCGCCGACAGCGAAACATCTCACTCCACAACTTCCCTATTCGCCACCTCCATGCTCGAATCTGTACAGGGTGGAACTCTCTACCTTGAATGTGTCGGTGATCTTCCCTTCGCCCTGCAGACTGCCCTCTTCCGCTTCATCCGAACCTGCCTGGAACGCCGCGATAATCATCGGCCATCAGGATGCAACCTTCGTCACCGCAGCAACCCTCTTCGATTAGACACTCGTATCCTTGCCTCCACAGATCGCGACTTACGCGTTCTCGCCGCCGTCGGCCAGTTTCGGCAGGATCTTTACACCTCCTTTTCCGCGGTCGAAATCCTCGTTCCGTCGCTTCGCCAGCGTGTCGAAGACATTCCACACCTCGTCGACTGGCTTATGCACAGGATCGCAGCCGATTCCGGCCAGGGTCCCAAGCTGCTCGACAAAGCCACACTGGCGCAACTCCAGAAACGACTCTGGCCCAATAATCTCCGCGATCTGGAACGAGTCGTCACCCAAGCCGCCGCTCTGGCCGGCGGAGCCTGCGTCGAGCCGCGTCATCTGCTGGCCTTGGTCGATCCCCCCGCCACCACCCCACCCCGCTCCCCCGCTATCCACATCGAGCGCCTGCACGATGTCATCCAGCAGCACGTCCTCGACGTACTTACCCGCTGCGGCGGAAATAAACTGCGTGCCGCCCAGTTGCTTGGCATCAGCCGTTCCACCCTCTACCGCATGTTGGACGCAGGTACCACCTCCACAGAGAAGAACCTCTAGTTATCCGTGGGAACTCGCTCGATGTGATCGATCACAATCGTATCGACTGGTACTTTTTGCCGCTGCAGCGTAAGCCCAAGTGTGCTTTGAAGAGCCGTAAAGATAGACGGCGCCTCATTGGCATCGCTGCCGGTAGGGCTGCTCATGTCGTCACTGGCCCAGCGGAGATTGAAGTCGTAGACTCCATCAAGACCGGTCATGTCCACCACGACTTCACCCATGCTGTCCGCCAGTTCGTAGGCTAATGTAGCCATCTCGATCTTCGTCGCACTGAAGGTCCACACACGGCCCTGGTTGCCCCCGACGGTATTCCCTTCTCCCGGCTCAGAGGGCTTGAGCTTAAAGCCGCTCTTGGCCACGATAAGAGCATACCCAGTCATCTCTTTCGACTCGTGATGCACAGCTAGCTTAAATCTGTCTTCAAGAAGAGAGCGCAGCATCAGCCATCGGTCGCTGAACTTGGTGCCTGGAGGATATTTGGCAGTGATATCGAAGCACACTGATTCCATCCATGCCGGACCACTGACCTGATAGGGCTGAACGCTATAAGCCAGCACAACAAGTTGCTTCAGCGTCTGGTCGGTGGAGATTAGCTGGTCCGCACTCGTCCGGTTCGATTTCTGGCCACCACAAGCATCAAGTTTGACGGTTGCAACATCAAAGGTCAGTCGTTGGCTCTGCAACTGCGCGGGAAGTGCGATCGTTGTCAGCAGTAGGATTGTTACGCAAAAATAAGCACGCATCATAATTATCTATACGAATGTATTCCGCCGACGGTTGCAGAAAAGTGAGTCCGGTTGACAGTCCTTGATAGAACCGGCATCCCATGGAACTGGGAGCTCGCATAAGATAGAACTTGGCTCCTTAATATTGCCGAGGCTGAATGAACAAGTTTTACTCAATTCTTAGCGTCCTATCCATTGTCGCGTCCCTCACCCTCGCGCCCCCGCTCCACGCCCAGCCCGGCACCACCGCCGCGCCCACTGCCGCAGCCTCCACCGCGCAGGACATCGCCGACCGCTCGCGTCAGCTCTCCCGCCTCTTCGAAGAGATCTGGCAGGATAATCTCAGCCATAATCCCGAGTACGCCACCTTCCTCGGCGACAAGCGCTTCGACGATCAACTCTCAGACTTCTCCCCCCGTGCCTACAACGACTCGCTGGCCCGCGGCCGAACCTTCATCCAGCGCCTGTCTGCCATAGACACCACAGGCCTCTCCCATCAGGAGCAGCTCTCCGCCCAGCTCATGCTCCGCTCCCTCATCGAAGACCAGGAAGCCGCACCCTTCAAGGAATGGGAGCTCTCCGTCAACCAATACGAGGGCCTGCAACTCGACCTGCCTCAGCTCGTCGATCACACCTCCTTCGACACCACCGCCGACTACGACAATTACATCGCCCGCCTCGCCAAAGTCCCCGCCGCCTTCTCGCAGATCATGACCAATCTTCAGTCCGGCCTGGACGACCATCGCACCACCCCACAGTTCCTCATGCAGAAGGCCCTCGCCGAGACCCAGTCCATCGCCAACCAAAAGCCAGCCGACACTCCATTCGCCCTCCCACTCAAAAAATTCCCGGCCAGCATTACAGCAGCCGACCGCAAGCGCATCTCCGACGATGTGCTCAACGCCATCTCCACCCAGGTTCTGCCCTCCTACCAGCGCTTTGCCAAGTTTCTCTCCGTCACCTACATTCCGGGTTGCCGCACCGACCCAGGCATCTCCGCGCTGCCCGACGGAGAAGCCTACTACGCCTTCCGCATTCGTCAGTCCACAACACTGGATAAGTCTG
>Ga0316220_1000956_pt1 | contig 35726 bp, 28 predicted proteins | sample TBH18005metaG_FD_203632 | JGI IMG/M metagenome (GOLD analysis project Ga0316220, IMG submission 203632) | Freshwater microbial communities from Trout Bog Lake, Wisconsin, USA - TBH18005 | ecosystem: Environmental > Aquatic > Freshwater > Lake > Hypolimnion/Profundal zone | place: USA: Wisconsin... | reverse complement strand
CACTCGTCCTTGTCGTTGACAAAGAAGATCTCTCCGCTCCGCTGCTTCGTCGGACGGTAGTACCACCGCCGCAGCAGCGAAAGATGGTCAGCCATCTCGCCCTTCTCCGCAGCCGCCGCATCCATCCGTTCCACAATCAGCCTGCGCAGTCCTTCGTCTACTGCCCCCTCGCCCTCAATCGCAAACCGTGCCCCGCCCGCAATCCGCCCGCCGCGTACCGCAAACAGAACCGCGCCGCCGCCCGCCGCAGGCTGAACAATCACCGCGTCCAGCCTCGCCAGCGGACGCACCATCTCATCCTGCAGCCGTGCCGCCGCCTTCACATTGTCCAGCCGTGAATGGAGAACCGCCGCCCGCTCGAACTCGCACGCCTCCGACGCCGCTTCGCGCTCCGCCTCCAGCCGCGCCGCCATCGTCGCCCCGCGCGTCGCCAGAAACTCCAGCACCGCCCGCGCCTCCTCGGCGTACCGCCCGTCCGTGCACCCCTGAAAGCACGGCGCCAGGCACATCTTCATCTCGGAGTAGACGCATCCCGGGAAACTGGGATCCGGCCGCAGCTCCTCGTGGCATCGCCGCAGCAGGAACAGGTCCAGCGCCTCGTTCAAAGCCCGCTCGGCAGCCGCCCGCGACGCATACGGCCCAAACGCCGTCTCCAGTCTCCGTTTGCTCATTCGGTTGGTCACATACGCCCGCGGATAGGCGTTCTCCATCGTCATCCGCACACAAAACGGCGCGTGCAGCCGCAAACGCCGCCGCGCCTCCTCCGCGCCAAAGGACCAGTCCGCCGCATGATGCAGCACCAGCAGCGCCTCAAAGTCCGATCCCGTTTCGGTCCACGCAATCCGCCGCGTACGCTCGCGCAGGTTGAGCTGCCGCCCCGCGCCGCCGCCAGCCTCCAGCATTCGCCGCACCCGACGCCGCAGGTTGGCGCACCGCGCCAAGTATGGCTCCGCGTTGGACTCCGCGCCGAACAGCGCAAAGACGCCCGCCCGTGCCGGAACCTGGGCCAGTGCCGCCTCGCATGCCGCTTCGCCTGCACCGGCGTCGAAAGCGCACTCGCGCCCCCACTCAAATCGGTCTGCCGCCCGTCCGTCCACGCTCCGATTGTAAGCCGCAGCTTAGGCCGACCGCCGCTCCAGCCGGTCGCCCACACGCGCCGCCGCATCGGCCAGCACTTTGTGCGCAATCGTGAACAGCGCCAACTCCAGACGGTCGCCCACGCCCGTCTTGTCGTAGATACTGCGCAGATAGTTCTTCACCACCTGCTCCTTGGTGCCCAACAGCGTGGCGATCTCCTTGTTCTTGCATCCCTGCACAATGAGCGACACAATCTGCATCTCGCGCGGCGTCAGCCGGTCGCGCACCCGCTCGCCCACCGTGTCGTGCTCCATCTCCTGCGCGCCCGACGGCCCCACGATGGACCGTTGCCCCCTCGACACCCGCCGCACGCACTCCACCAGCTCTGCGCCCGTCAGGCTGCGCACCATGCTGCCGTCCACCTTCAGCAGCATCTCCTGCGCCACATGCTCCTGGTTCTCCACAATCATGATGGTCCGGCTCCCCTGCGTCGCCGCCCGTGCCGCCACCTCGTCCACCGTCAGCTTCCCATGCCGCCGCAGCATCTCGGCCGAAAACAGCGCAATCGAGCAGGGAAAGCTCTCCAGAGCATGCAGCAGCCGCTCCACGCTGTCGCACTGCGACACGATGCGGTTCTCCTCTTCCATGGCCAGCACCCGCGCCGCCCCGGCCCGGAACACCGTCTGATTGTCCGCCAGAATAATCTTGTTCAAGGGTTCCTCCACGTGGCCGGAGCCCGCCCGTCCGTACTCCGCATATCGGCCTCTCCCGCCCCCGGCCCCGTCCCTGTTTCCTTTTCAGACAACTTTCCCTCGCGCACCACCCTCGGTGCAGATTTCCGTGCCGAAACCCTCCAAATTGAGTACTATGGTGCGAGATACCCTGTCGGCGCGCCTCGCGTCCTCTGGGTGAACTTCAGCATGTCCAGCAACCGCCTCCAACTCGTGCGCCGCATCGTGCAGGGAACGCTTCTCGGAGCGCTCGCGCTGCTCCTGCCTGGCTGCCAGAGCATCTCGCCCACTCCCACCATCGCGGAAATCCGCTACATCGACGCCAGCCCCGACGCGCCCGGCATGGACATCTACCAAGGCAGTACGGCGCAGGTCTACAACATGGGCTTCGCCACCGTTACCAGCTACGTCCCAGCCAGCCAGGGAACCTACCGCTTCGCCGCCAATACCTCCGGCACCAGTCAGGTTCTGGTCAACACCAACGGAACCATCCTCAATGGCCACCAGTACACCGTCATGATTTCCAACGTCGCCGCCAGCCTGCAGATGACCGTCTTCTCCGACCAGAGCGGCCCGGCGCCCAGCGGCCAGCTCGCCTTCCGCATCATCAACGAGAACACCAGCGGCGGCTCCTACGACGTCTACCTCATCCCCAGCGGCGCTACCCTGGAGACCGTCAGCCCCATCTTCACCAGCGTCGTCTTCAACACCATCAGCAACTACATTGACATTCCGGACGCGAGCTACGCCGTCGCCATCCTGCCCGCCGGCACCGTTCCCACCACTACTACGGTCGCCACCTACGAAGGTGCGCTCACCACCTACAACGCCGGCTCCGCCCACACCTTCGTCATCCTCAACCAGAAGGTCGTCACCACACCCGGCGCGCAGGTGCAGACCCTCGACGACTACGAGTCGCCCGACGCCCCCACCATCTAATCACTCCCCACCCGCGCAAATCGAAAGGCCCCCATCGCGGGGGCCTTTGAGTTTGGTGCAGGGAATCGTGCTTAGTACCGGTAGTTCTCCGCCTTGTACGGCCCGTCAACCGATACGCCCAGATAGTTGGCCTGCTTCGCTGACAGTGTCGTCAGCTTCACGCTAATCTTCTCCAGATGCAGCCGCGCCACCTCTTCGTCCAGCCGCTTGGGCAGGATGTACACTTCCTTGCCATACGTGTCGCGGTTCTTCCACAGGTCAATCTGCGCCAGCGTCTGGTTCGCAAAGCTGTTGCTCATCACAAAGCTCGGATGCCCCGTGGCGCAGCCCAGGTTCACCAGCCGCCCCTCGGCCAGCACAAAGATGCTGCGCCCGTCCGGGAAGGTGTACTGGTCCACCTGCGGCTTGATGTTCAGCTTCTTCACGCCCTTCTCGCTGTTCAGCCGGTCCATCTGGATCTCGTTGTCGAAGTGGCCGATGTTGCACACGATGGCCTGGTCCTTCATCGCCTTCATGTGCTCCAGCGTGATGATGTCCAGATTGCCTGTGCAAGTCACGTAGATGTCGCCGCGCCCCAGCGTCTCCTCAATCGTGGTCACCTCGTAGCCTTCCATCGAGGCCTGCAGCGCGTTGATGGGGTCAATCTCCGTCACCACCACTCGCGCACCCAGTCCGCGCAGGCTGGCCGCTGATCCCTTGCCCACGTCGCCGTAGCCGCACACCACCGCCACCTTGCCCGCCACCATCACGTCGGTCGCGCGCTTGATGCCGTCCACCAGGGACTCGCGGCAGCCGTACAGGTTGTCGAACTTCGACTTGGTCACCGAATCGTTCACGTTGATGGCCGGCACCAGCAGCTTGCCCTGCTCCTTCATCTTGTAGAGCCGGTGCACGCCGGTCGTGGTCTCCTCGCTCACGCCGCGCCACTCCTTCACCACCTTGTGCCAGTGCTGCTTGTCCTGCTGGTACACGCGCTTCAGCAGGTCCTTGATGACCTGCTCCTCGTGGCTCTCCGACGGGCTATCCACCCACTTGTCGCCGTTCTCCAGCTCATACCCCTTGTGGATGAGCAACGTCGCGTCGCCGCCGTCGTCCACGATAAGCTGCGGGCCCAGCCCACCCTTGTGCGTCAGCGCCAGATAGGTGCAATCCCAGTACTCCTCCAGCGTCTCGCCCTTCCAGGCAAACACCGGCACGCCCGCCGCCGCAATCGCCGCCGCCGCATGGTCCTGCGTGCTGAAGATGTTGCAGCTCGCCCAGCGCACCTCGGCGCCCAGCTCCACCAGCGTCTCTATCAGCACGCCCGTCTGGATGGTCATGTGCAGCGAACCCGTCACCCGAACGCCCTTCAGCGGCTTCTCGGCGGCGTACTTGCGGCGTATGCTCATCAGTCCGGGCATCTCCTGCTCGGCGATGGTCAGCTCCTTGCGGCCCCACTCGGCCAGGCTGAGGTCTGCCACTTTGTAGTCGGTCTTAACGGTCTCCACTGCGGTTGCCATGTCTGTTTTCTCCTGAAATTGGGGGGAGGGAATATGTGTCGTATGGCTTATTTTACCATCTCGGAGTCATCCACCCACCATCCATCAGGATGCAGCCAACCTCTCCATTTTCAGCAACTTCGCCTTACGCTCCACGCCCCACCGATAGCCGGTCAGCGTGCCGTCCGCCCCTATCACCCTGTGGCACGGAACCACCACCGCCACCGGATTGGTTGCAATCGCCCGTGCCACCGCCCGCACCGCACTCGGCTTGCGGATAGCCCGCGCCACCTCGCCGTAGCTCCGCGTCTCCCCACGCGGAATCTCCATCAGCGCCCGCCACACCCGCTGCTGGAACGCCGTCGCCCGCAGATCCAGCGGCAGGCGCAACGCCCGTGGATGCTCGCTCATCTGCGCCAATATCCCGCTGATTGCCTCCGCCAGCGCCGCATCCTCCGGCGCGCGAACCAGCTCTGCCCGCGCAAACCCATCGTGCAACCCCGCAACCAGTTCCGTGTCCTTCGCCCCGAACTGGATGCTGCACACCCCGCGCGCCGTCGCCGCCACCAGCATCCGTCCCACCGGCGACGCCACCGTCGTGTAGTGAATGACCTCCGCCGCGCCCTTCTCTTTGAACTTGCTGGGTGTTAGCCCAAAGTCCCGGCTGGTGCGCTCATACGCCCGGCTGCTCGACCCAAACCCCGCTGCGTACACTGCATCGGTCACGCTTCCACCCTTTACCAGCTCGCCGCGGAACCGCTCCAGCCGCCGCGCCGCCGCGTACTCCTTCGGCGTTACTCCCAGCACCCGTTTGAACTCCCGCAGCAGTTGATATCGGCTCAATCCGGCCTTCGTCGCCAAATCTTCCAGCCCCGGCGCAGCCTCGCCCGCATCCACAGCGCGCTCGATGCGCCGCGCGATGCGGCCAATCTGCGCCTCGTTGATTGTCTTTGCCTTCATCGCCATTGTCGTCATGAACCGATTCTGCCAGCACAGACCAGTCCGCGCACTCCGATTCTTGCAGACTACGCCTCGGCAATCGCCGCGTCCGGATGCACCAGCTCCCCGCGCCCCACATGGTAGCGCTTGAAGAGCATCAGCAACAGTGAGGCCGCCACAATCGCCCCCACTGCGTCGGTCGCAAACATCGCATTCGTTCCCCAGCGGTCGTGCGCGTGCCCATCGGCCAGCGCCATGTATAGGATGGGCATGTTTACCACCGCCGTCAGCACGGAGATCTGCGTCGCCGCCAGCGGGTTGTTCTTGCCCGTGAGGTCCAGCGAGAACGCCGTGAACGACGTAAAGCTGATGCCCTGGAAGAAGCAGTACCCCACCAGCCCGGCCGTGAAAAATGTTGTGGTGTGCGGCGTCAGCATCATGAACAGCGCGCTGGCCGCTCCGCCGAAGCCCACGCTCACAAACACCTTGCCGCGCGCGTACCGGCTGCACAGCCATCCCCCGGCCAGCGTTCCGACAGAGCAGAAGATGGCCACGCCCACGCCCGTCATGGTGGCCACAAAGCCCTCCGACGCGTGGAAGTCCGCGCCCAGCCCGCTGAACAGGTTCGACAGTGCAAACGCGCTGGCCGGCAGCAGGAACGCCGCCAGCCCCAGCAGCACCGCCCGCTGCTTCATCAAGTGGTACAGGTCGCGGAACAGCGAGCGGAACGTCTCCGCCGCCGAACGCGTCGGCTGCACCGGCTCCGGAAACCACCGCAGCAGCACCAGCGGCAGCAATACGATGCCCGCAATCACTGCCGCAGCGGCGCCCGGCGGCAGCGTGCGAATGATCTTGACGCTCAGAGTCCCAAAGCTCCCCGCCGCGCCCAGATTGGCGATATTCACCCACGCCCCCAGCCACCCGAAGTCGTCCGTGTGCAGTGTGTCCACCTGCCAACTGCCCAGCGCGTTCCCGTAGAAGACAGCGCCCACGCATGCCAGCGCGATGAGCGTCGTGAACAGGTACAGGTGATGCACCTCCAGCACCGCACCCGCCAGGCACAAAGCCGCAAAGATTGCCGTCGCTATCAGGTAGACCCGCCGTGTGAACCGCACGTCCAGGATGGGACACAGCACGAAGGCGATGGACGTTGGCAGAAAGCCGATGACGCTCACATTGGCGATGATGTGCACCGGAACACCCTGAGCCGCCAGCAAAATCGGCATCGTTGTGTTGATGAACCCGAAGGTGATTCCCAGCGGCGCCATGGCGAACCCCATCGCCAGCACCCGCCCCCGTCCATGCACATGCTGTACCGGCTGCTCGTCCATCTCAACGACTCTACCGGGCGGCACCGTCCCATGTCCTGTGCATAAAACAAAAAGGCGGGGAACTCGTCCCCGCCCTTTGTTTGACTTGTGATCCTCTTACTTCTTCAGCCCCGCCTGCTCCTTGAGTAGATGGGCCTTGTCGGTCTTCTCCCACGTGAAGCCGTCGCCCGAGCGCCCGAAGTGCCCGTACGCGGCTGTCTTCTTGTAGATGGGCCGCCGCAGGTTCAGGCTCTCGATGATGCCCTTGGGGGTCAGCTTGAAGTTGGCGCGGATGAGCTTCACGATGGTCGCTTCGTCCACCACGCCGGTGCCGAAGGTGTCCACACGCACGCTCACCGGCTCAGCCACGCCGATGGCATACGCCAACTGCACCTCGCAGCGGTCGGCCAGACCTGCGGCCACCACGTTCTTGGCCACGTAACGCGCCATGTATGCCGCCGAGCGGTCCACCTTGGTCGGATCCTTGCCGCTGAACGCCCCGCCGCCGTGCCGCCCCATGCCGCCGTAGGTGTCCACGATGATCTTGCGCCCGGTCAGGCCAGTGTCGCCCATCGGCCCGCCGATGACGAAACGCCCCGTCGGGTTGATGTGGTACTTGGTGTCGGCGTCCAGCAGGTTGGCTGGAATCACCGCCTTCACCACGTGCTTCATGATGTCGGCGTGCAGTTGCGCGTTGGTCACGTCCTCGCTGTGCTGCGAGCTCACCACCACCGCGTCCACGCGGATGGGCTTGCCCGCCTTGTCGTACTCCACCGTCACCTGCGACTTGCCGTCGGGGCGCAGATAGGGCAGCAGGCCGCTCTTGCGCGCATCCGTCAGCCGCTCCGCCAGCTTGTGCGCCAGCGAAATCGTCATCGGCATCAGCTCCGGCGTCTCGTTGGTCGCGTAGCCGAACATCATGCCCTGGTCGCCGGCTCCGCCCGTGTCCACGCCCATGGCGATGTCGCCGCTCTGCTTGTTGATGCTCGATATCACCGCGCATGTGTTCGAGTCGAACCCGTACAGCGCGTTGTTGTACCCGATGCCGCTCACCGTCTGCCGTACGATGTTCTGGAAGTCCACATACGCGTCCGTCGTAATCTCGCCGGCGATGACCACCAGACCCGTGCAGGTCAGCGTCTCGCAGGCCACGCGGCTCATCGGATCCTGCTCCAGGCAGGCGTCCAGAATGGCGTCGCTGATCTGGTCGGCAATCTTGTCGGGGTGGCCCTCGGTCACGGACTCCGAGGTGAAGAGGATGCGGTTGTGTTCTGCCAAGGGAGACTCCTTCGTGTGCTTCTGGATGTGGCCGGAGGCGTCTGGCCCTCGGCACTTTTGAACCGGCCTACCGACCGTTTCCGGTTGCGCCCGCCGGCAGAAACCTCCCACCCGCGGCGCACCATCTTCTATTTTACCCCAGCCGCTTACGGCCGCTTCGCCCGCATGCGCCACAACAAATCAAAGGCCGCCCCCAAGGGAGCGGCCTTCGGCAAAGCGTTGTGCCCACTTGCGCGGGCAGTGGTTAGAAGTGCGCCGTCACGTCGAGCTGCAGCGTGCGCGGATCACGCGATCCCGTCGGCAACCCGAACGTCGTCGAGCTCATGTTCGTCCCAATCGTCGTCCAGTTGGTGTGGTTCAGCACGTTGTAAGCCTCGGCGCGGAACTGCACGCTCGCCCACTCGACCTTGAAGTCCTTGTACAGGGCCACGTCGATGCGCGAGATGCCCGAGCCCACGATGCTGCCCGGATGTTCGTTGCCCGGGTAGCAGGGTGCCGTCGAGCTCGACGCCGCCGTGCATACCGTGGGCAGCGTGAACGCGTTGGGGTTGAACCACTGCGAGTGGTTGTGGATGGTCAGCGTCTGCGTCCCGAAGTTCGGGCTCGCGATCTGGTTGGGGCGCGCCACAGCCGTGCTGGTCGGATACAGCAGCCCCATGCCGGCTGAGTCCAGGTTGCTGATGGTTGCCGTCAGCGGTTGTCCGGCGGCCAGCGTGGCCAGCCCGCTCACCTTCCATCCGCTCAACACGTAGCCCACCGCGTCCTTGCGCTCCATCATCCAGGGCAGTGCGTACACGGCGTCGAACGTCAAAACCTGCTTCCGGTCCAGCGGGCTGCGCCCATACTCCGGAACCATGTAGTTTGCGTTCTGCACCGCGCCGCCACGGTCGGTCGGCGAGTTGGTCATCGCCTTCGACCACGTGTAGTTCACATCCAGCAGCGAGTCGTGCTTCATCCGCTTCTGCGCCTTCACCATCAGTGCGTTGTAGTTGGCGTTGAAGATGGATTGCAGCGAGTTGATGGGGCCGTAGCCCAGGTAGGGCCGTTTGGTGTTCAGCACCACTTCGCTGTACGCCGTCGTGAAGCCGCCCGTCGGCTGCAGGCCGCTCGTGCCCGCCGCCACACCCGGAGCCAGCTCGTTGATATCCACCATGCCCAGCAGGTGCGTGTCGTGCGTGCCGGAGTAGCTTGCCTCCACCAACACATCGTGCGCCATCAGGTGTTCGATGCTCACGGTGTACTGCTGCGAGTACGGCATGTGCATGCTGCGCGGAGTCGCCCACAGCGTCTGCGGCATCTCCGTGCCTGCCGATTGCGTGCTGAAGTCGTTCGTAATCACCGTGTCCATCGTCGCCGTCCCGTAGGTCGTTGTATAGACGTACGGAATGTTGTTGAACACCGCCTGGTCGTAGATGTTGAACGCCGGATCGTCAAACACCCATCCGTAGCCGGCGCGCACCGTCGTCTTGCCGTCGCCCGTCAGGTCGTAGGCCAGTCCCACGCGCGGAGCAAAGTCCTTCTTGTCCGTGTAGGCCACCTGCGCCCCGTATTGCGAGTAGTGAGAGTACGTGTTCCAGTAGTTGCCCAGTTGCATGCCGTTGTACGGGTCGTAGGCGGTGCCCGGAGATGAGGAAATCAGTCCTGAGGTCGACATGGTAGGCACGTTCGTGCTGATGAACTTGCTCGGCAGGAAGGTCGACATCTCGCCGTTGTTGTCCGTCGGCTGCAGGAAGTGCGAGTAGCGGATGCCTACCGACACGCTCAGCCGCTTGTTCACGCGCCAGTTGTCCTGCCCAAAGCCCTCCTCCTGCATGGCCACCAGATCCGCCACCTTGGGGAAGTTCGTCTGTGTGAAGCCGCCGTTGGCAACGCCCTGCAGGAAGTTCGAGACCGCCTGCTGGAACAGCACCGCATTCGACGATCCAGACGGCGCGTTGGCGCCGGAGAAGTTGAAGATGCCCGCGTTGTTCGTCGGCGCGCTGGCGATGTGCTCCGTATGGTAGGCCACGCCGCCCAATGTTACCGTGTGTGTCTTCCATACTCTGGTCAGCGTGCCGCCGATGGTGTGCGTCTGGTTGCGTTGCTGGAACAGCCCCGCGCCGGTCAGCGTCGGTCCGTTCTGGAACTTCAATGTAGGAATGATGCCCAGCAGGTTGGCATAGGGCAGCGACGGTGCGATGTCCGGCGAGTTCGCACGGGCCATCAGCCCATCCGGATTGCTCAGGATGGCGTTGGTGCTGAAGCTATAGTTGAAGTCAATCAGCGTCCTCGGCGAGCGCACATAGGTCAAACGCCCCACGTGGTTCGTCGCCGGTGACACCGCCTTGTTGTAGTTCACGCCCGGCAAATCGTTCGTGTCGGCAAACGGCCCGTTGGCTCCGTTCGAAGGCAGGCTGTCGTGCAGGAAGCGGTAGCTCATGCTCCACTTGGCGTTGAAGCGGTGATCCAGCCGCGCCAACTCCTGCTCGTCGTTGTAGTAACCCTTGCTGTTGTAGGTCAGCGTGTGCGCGTCCTGACTGGGGTTCGGATTGGGCGCCGGCATGTTGGCGAAGACGTCCTTGATATATGCCTTGGCCGTCGTCGAGGTCACAGCCGCCAGGCTGGTGCCAGTCGGTGAGCCCACCGTGTTGCAGGCGCCCGTCGTCGCGTTGGTCGAGATGCACACCGTGTTGGCGAAGGTGTACGTCCCGGCCGTGGTCAGGCCCAACTCCGAGGGCAGCGGCTCGTAGGTCGCCACCGGCGTGGACTGCACATTGCGCAGGATGTTTGTGCTTACAAAGAAGAACGTGCGGTCGCGTCCGTTGTAGGTGTTCTCAATCACCACCGGCCCGCCGATCGTTCCGCCAAACTCGTTGTAACGGCTCTCCGGCGTCTGCACCGTGGGCCACGCATAGTTGTTGTAGTAGTAGTTCGCGTTCATCGCGTTGTTGCGGAAGTGCTCATACAGTGACCCGTGCAGTTCGTTGCTGCCGCTGCGCGTCGTCACGATGGCCTGCGCGCCGATGCTGCGTCCCAACAGCGCCGAGTAGTTCTGCCGTATCACCTTCACTTCCTGGATGGCGCCCGCAGCGGGGAAGTTCATCGTTGTCTGGTTGGTCGCGCGGTCCATGTTGTCCGCGCCGTCCAGCGTCCAGTACACGTTGGCCGTGGTGTGCCCGGCCGCACCGAACAGCACGCCCGCCGCTCCCGGTATGGCGTCGCCCACATACGGCGAGTCCGCGCCCAGCGCCACAAAGCCAGGTGTCAGTTTGCCCAGCAGGGTGTAGTTGTCGTTGGCCAACGGGAGCCCATGCACCTGTACGCTGTTGACCAGATCGGTCGAGGCCGCGTCCACCGCGTTCAGCCGCGTCTTGCCGGAGATCGCCGTCGTGCTCTGCTTCGCGTCGCCGGCCTTGAGCTTCTGATCCACCAGCAGCGTGTCGTTGGCGTGCAGCACAATGCCGTTGAGGACTGACGTGGCGAAGTTGTCCGCCGCCACGCTCTCGCTGTACGTGCCCGGGGGCAGCGCGGCCGCCGCATAGAATCCGACCGAGTTCGTCGTCGCCGTGCGCACTATCTGGTGCTTGTGCATCTCGGTCAACGTAACCGTTGCGCCCTTCACGACTGCGCCGCTGGCCGCTGTCACTGTTCCGCTGACGCTGCCGCCGACGCCCTGCGCCGCTGCATGCACTCCGGCCAAAATCATGGCCGTACAAATAACGATGGCTACTGCGCCGCTGAGTGAAATTCTGCTCTTCGTCATTGCCCCTGGTCTCCTCGTGGTGCCTTGCATTGTTCGAACTCAATACTTCCTGTCGCCCCAGATTTCTTTGAACGCCTTTTGGTCAGACCACACACTCTTCGCACCCTCTCGGTGGCTCCATTTGCACTGGATTTCAGCACACCGATAGGCGTCTTTTTTTGACCATAACGATTTGATTACTTTGGGCCAGTGTTGTCAATGCTCCCCTCTCACGGTGTGCCTTTTTCGCCCTCCCTCGGTCCAGTCCGCCCCTCTCGCCGGTCCGCCGTGCCTTACACTGGAAGGGCATGAACAAGCTCGTCGTCGGCAACCTCGTCCACCGCCCCCTGCGCTCCCTCATCAGCGTCTTCGCCGTTGGCATCGAGGTGGTCATGATTCTGGCCATTGCCGCCGCCCTCATGGGCATGCTCAACAGCACCCGTCAGCGCACCAGCGGCATCGGCATGGACATGGCCGCGCGCCCCGGCACCAGCAGCAATCTGGTTGGCGTCAGCGGAGCCCCCGCACCCCTCGGCATCGCCCAGATCCTCCGCCAAATTCCCCACGTTCAGGCCGTCGCTCCCGTTAACATCCACCTCTCCGGCGGCGCCAAGCTTGAAAACATTTACGGCATTGACTTCGAGAGTTTCAACGCCCTGCGTCCCTTCGTCTTTCTGGCCGGTGGCCCCTTCCAGGGGCCCCGCGACGCCATCATTGACGATGTCACCGCTCGGTCCAATCCCAGCTTCCACGTCGGCGACACTATCCGTATTGTTAACAACAACTTCCGCGTCTGCGGCATCGTCGAACATGGCAAGGGCGGCCGCAAGTTCATTCCCATCACCACCCTCGACGAACTCGACGGCGACGTCGGTGCCAGCGCTTTCTACATCAAAGTGGACGACGCCGCGCGCAACGCCGACCGTGTCCGTTCCGCCATCCTCGCCCACCCCGGCCTTGAAAAATACGACATCGAGACCCTCGACGAGCTGATGAGCCAGCTCACCCCCGAGCGCATGCCCGGCTTCAACATCGCCCTGCGCATCGTCATCGGCATCTCCGTCGTCATTGGCTTCCTGGTCATCTTCCAGTCCATGTACACCGCCGTCATGGAGCGCACCCGCGAGATTGGCATCCTCAAGTCCATGGGCGCTTCGCAGATGACCATCGTCGGCCTCGTCCTGCGCGAATCCATGCTGCTGGCCGCCGTAGGCATCCTTGTAGGCATCCTCGGCGGCTTCACTCTGCAGGCCATCTTCCACAAGACGCTGCCCACCGTGGACTTCGCCATCACTCCCGACTGGGTGCTGCGCGCCACACTCATCGCCCTCGGCGGCGCTCTGCTCGGCGCGCTCTACCCGGCCCTCAAGGCCTCTCGCAAGGACCCCATCGACGCCCTTGCTTACGAATAATTGGCTTTGTTACACTGCCGTTCATGACCGGTGAGCAGAGTCTTCTGTGTCGTGCCGCCTTGGGTATCGCCACCGGTTCGGCAACTTTCCTTCTTCCTTCCATCCAGCGTTTCTACTCCGGCACCGTCGATGCATTTGACCGCCGCCTGCGCATCGCCTACTTGGCCACCCGCCTCTCGCTCTACTCCCTCATCTTCCTCGTCCTCCGCATCTCCCCCCGCGGAGATATACGGGTGTACTTCTACGAGGCTGGCCGCGTCCTCGCAGGGGGCATTCCTTACCGGGACTTCACCAGTTTCTACGCACCGTTGCACACCATCATGGATGCTTCCGTGCTGCTCATCTGGCGCAATCCAGCCGCTCTCGTCGCTCTCCCTATCTTCTTTGAATTCACGGCGTTGTATCTGTGGCTCAAGTCAGCCCGCCTACTCTTCCCACGGCACGATCGCACCGTGCGCGCTGCGGCCCTGCTCTATCTGGCTTTTCCTGCCAGCGTTCAATTTGTCTGTATTGACGGGCAGGACACAATCTTCGTCGGGCTCTGTCTGGCGCTCGCCGTTTTTCTGGCCCTGCGTTACCGCGAGTTTTTGCTCGGTGCAGCGCTGGCTGCGGGATGCTGTCTCGTCAAGATTCTTCCCACCCTCTATGCCCCTGTCTTCTTTCTGGAGCTTAGGCGCCGCTGGCGCATGGCCCTCGGATTTCTCCTGGTCGTAGTGGCCGTCTACGGCGGATTCCTTTACTTCCATCTCGACGTCTGGAACACGATTCGCATGCTCAGCCTGTTGAACGGCGCCGGAGGCCTTCCCTATCTCGCCGGTGTTCTCTTCAACATCCCAATCAATGCGGTTACCAGTGCCCGTTGGAACGACCTGCTCTATCTTGCTCTGGCGCTTATCTATCTGGGAGTTTGGCGTGTCTTTGGCCTGCGCCGGCGCCTGCTCCAGTACGTTCCCTCCTCACCGGAAGCACACGTCGAACAGCTCCGTATTGTCTTCTGCTCTCTGGCCGCCGTGGACCTGACGCAACTCTTTCTCGCTCGCCAGTCCTGGCCCAACTATCTGTTGGTCGCGCTTTTCCCCATTTGTTTCGTATTCGCCGCCCAGAGGCCCGTCTTGTGCTGGCCCGCTCGCCTTCTTTTTGCCACCTTCGGATTCATCTCCATCATTGAGCACAGTTACTACGAGGAATTTTTGCACCATAACACCCCCTCGCTCATGCGCCAGGCGCTGGCTGCCCACTCGCCTGCCGCCTGCCTCTTCCTCCCCGTGGAGATTGGCCTGATTGTTGGCTATGCTTGGCTTCTGCTTCTTGCTCTGCGCTCGACCTTTCTGCCCCTGCCTCCGGCCCAAGGACTGGAAACCGTCTCCTGACTCCCGCACGTCCGGTCACCCTGCCCATCCGTCGCCTCACCCCTCATTTTTCATTGACTTGCCCCGTTCCCCTCGGCTATCCTTGTACTTGCGTGGTCGTGTGTCCTCCCGCTCCTGTTCTTAGGGGTCGGTCAGGGGACGCCACCAGCGGGTCGAAGTGGATCCACTCGTGGGCTTTCAGAGCCCCGGAAGCACCCACCTCACACCAGTCTTGGCTCTCGGCAGACACGGAACGTCTCTGGTTCCCATGTGCCGCAGAGAGAGTCGTCTGGCTGCGACCTGTTCGCTGTTCGTAGATTTTTGTTGCATCGCCGTTGGCCTCTACGCCTGCGGTGTCATTTGAGGAGAAGAAGCACGATGTCCACATTTGTCCCATCCGCCAACGCTATCGAGCGCAAGTGGTTTGTTCTGGATGCCACCGACCAGACCCTGGGTCGCCTGGCCACCCGCGCCGCGCGGATCCTGACCGGCAAGAACAAGCCCATCTACACGCCCTACATCGACACCGGCGACCATCTCATCGTCATCAACGCCGCCAAGGTCAAGCTCACCGGCCTCAAGTCGCAGAGCAAAATCTACTCGCGCTACACCGGATTCCCCGGCGGCCTCCGTCAGGAGTCCTTCACCAAGCTGCTGGCCCGCAAGCCCGAGGCCATCATCGAGCAGGCCATCAAGGGCATGCTCCCCAAAACCAAGATGGGCCGTCAGATGGCCACCAAGCTCAAGGTCTACCGCGGAGCCGACCACCCGCATCAGGCGCAGACGCCCCAGGCTCTGTAAGGTTTTTCACCCGCGTTCATCCCCACGGACGGCGCGATAGAAGTTGAGGTTGAGGAGAGAAATGGCAACACTTACGCAGTACTACGGAACCGGACGTCGCAAGGCCAGCGTGGCCCGCGTCTACCTGCGCCCGGGCTCGGGCAAGTTCACCGTCAACGGCAAGCCTCTGGACGTCTACTTCGTCACCGAGCAGCAGCGCGTCGCCGCTCGCCGTCCCCTCCTCGTCGCCGAGGCCGCCTCCCAGTTCGACGTGGTCACCACCGTCCGCGGCGGCGGCATCATGGGCCAGGCAGACTCCGTCAAGCTCGGCATCACTCGCGCCCTCATGCTCTTCAACGCCGACCTCCGCAAGCCCCTCAAGGCCGAGGGCCTCGTCACCCGCGACTCCCGCTCCAAGGAGCGCAAGAAGTACGGCCAGCGCGGCGCTCGTGCACGCTTCCAGTTCAGCAAGCGCTAGTTGCTTGCTGTTTTACCTCCGGCGGCGCCTTGCGCCGGAGCGCAGTAGAAAGTGCTTCACCGCTGTTGCTTCAAATGGAGTCAAATTTCCCGTACTACGGGATCAATCCCGGCGCGTGACCGGCCGAGGATGACCTCGCAATAGGAGCCAATATGGCAACGATCACCATGAAAGAACTGCTGGAGGCCGGCGTTCACTTCGGCCACCAGACCAAGCGTTGGAACCCGAAGATGAAGGAGTACATCTTCGGCGAGCGCAACGGCATCTACATCATCGACCTGCAGAAGACCCTCAAGATGTTCAAGGAGGCCTCCAAGTTCGTCACCGAACTCACCTCCTCCGGAAAGACCATCCTCTTCGTCGGCACCAAGCGCCAGGCGCAGGACGCCATCGCCGAGGAGGCCAACCGCTGCGGCATGCCCTACATCAACAACCGTTGGCTCGGCGGCCTGCTCACCAACTGGATCACCGTCCAGAAGTCGGTCCGCCGTCTGCAGGAGCTCGACGAGATGTCCACCGACGGCCGCTACGAGCTGCTCACCAAGAAGGAAGTCATCAAGCTCGAGCGCGAGCGCAAGCACCTCAACCTGAACCTGGCCGGCATCAAGGCCATGAAGCGCCTGCCTGACGCCCTCTTTGTCGTGGACTCCAACAAGGAGGCCATCGCCGTCACCGAGGCCAACAAGCTCGGCATCCCCGTCGTCGCCGTCGTGGACACCAACTGCGACCCCACCTGCGTGGACTACGTCATCCCCGGCAACGACGACGCCCTGCGCGCCATCCGCCTCTTCACCACCAAAATCTCCGACTCCGCTGCCGAGGGCGTCTCCCTCGTCACCGAGCAGGCCTTCGCCAGTGAGACCGCCGAGGTCGTCCCCGTCGCAACCGACGAGCGCACCATCGGCGAGGAGGGCGAGGCCATCTCCGCCGAGGCCGCTGTGGAAGCTGAGCCCGTCGCCGAAGCCGAAGCCGCTCCCGTCGTCGAGGAGAACATTGACCTCGAAGCCGCTCTGGGTGGTGGCATCCGCAAGGCTCCCAGCGCCGTCAGCGCAGACGACGAGCCGCTCGCTGCCGGTGCCGGTTCCTAACCAGCAGTTCACGATTCACTCCGTACCATCGAGCGTGGCTGCCCTCCCATTAGGCCGCCACGCTCTTTCACTCTCCGCCGCCCCGCGCGGCGCATAACAGAAGGGAACTCAAGATGTCCGCTACCGAAGTCAAGATCGACGCAGCCCTGGTCAAGGAACTCCGCGAGAAGTCTGGCGCCCCCATGGGCGATTGCCTCAAGGCCCTCCAGGAGGCCAAGGGAGACATGGAGAACGCCTTCGTCGTCCTCCGCAAGCGCGGCATGGCCTCTGCCGCCAAGAAGGCCACCCGCTCCACCAACGAGGGCAACGTCACCTCCTACATCCACGCCGGCGGCAAGATCGGCGTCCTCGTCGAGGTCAACTGCGAGTCCGACTTCGTCGCCCGCACCGACGACTTCCAGTCCCTCATCAAGGACATCGCCATGCACATCGCCGCCGTGGACCCGCGCTACGTCCGCAAGGAGGACGTCACCCCGGCCGACCTCGACCGCGAGAAGGACATCTTCCGCGCCCAGGCAGCTGCCACCGGCAAGCCGCCCGCGGTCGTCGAGAAGATCGTCGAGGGCAAGATGGGCAAGTTCTACGAGGAGGTCTGCCTTCTCCAGCAGCCCTTCATCAAGGATCCCGCCGTCACCATCGAGGACCTCGTCAAGCAGCGCATCGCCAAGCTCGGAGAGAACATCTCCGTCAGCCGCTTCGCCCGCTTCAAGGTCGGCGACCCCAACTGGACCGTCGCCCAGACCAAGGTCGCTGAAAAGGCCTCGTAACTTATCCCGGATTCACACCACACGGGCGGCCTTCGGGTCGCCCGTTTTCATGGCCGGCATACCCCATCCGTGTCATCCCTCCACTTGACCCCCTGTGCGATACTCTCCCTAGCCTATGTACAAGCGCGTACTCCTCAAACTCTCTGGTGAAGCTCTGGCCGCCGGCCGCGGCTTCGGTATTGACGTCCCCTACATCCACAAGATTGCCGCTGAAATCGCCGAGGTCCACGCCGACGGCGCGGAGATCGCCATCGTCATCGGCGGCGGCAACTTCTACCGCGGCGTCGCCGAGCAGGCCGCCCACATGGACCGCGTCGCCGCCGACAACATGGGCATGCTCTCCACCATCCTCAACTCCATCGCCATGCAGGACGCCATCGAGAAGCAGGGCATCAACTGCCGCGTCATGACCGCCATCGCCATGTCGCAGATTGCCGAGCCCTACATCCGCCGCCGCGCCACCCGCCATCTCGAGAAGAAGCGCATCGTCATCTTCGCCGGCGGCACCGGCAACCCTTACTTCTCCACCGACACCGCCGCCGCCCTCCGCGCCATGGAAATCAAGGCCGACGTCCTCCTCAAGGCCACCAGCGTGGACGGCGTCTACACCGCCGACCCCAAGAAGGACAACGGCGCCACCAAGTTCGAGCACATTACCTACATGGACATCCTCAAGCTTGGCCTCCGCGTCATGGACACCACCGCCGTCTCCATGTGCAAGGACAACAACCTCCCCATGATCATCTTCAACATGACCAAGCCCGGCAACATCCGCCGCGTCATCGCCGGAGAAAAGCTCGGCTCCCTCGTCACCGCCTAGTTTTTTCTGATGCCCGCCCCGCAGGCGTTCGTGTAAACTTCCGCCTGACCATGTCCACCACCCCCGCCCGTCCTCCCCGCCGCGCCCACCTCCCCGCGTTGTCCGGCATCCGCATCTTCTTTGCCGCCAGCATCGTCGCCTTCCACTTCTCCGACGCCCGCATGTGGGGTGTCCTCGCCCCGCTCGTCTCCAACGCCTACGTCTTCCTCGGCTGCTTCTTCCTCCTCTCCGGATACATCCTCGCCTACAACTACGCCGAACGCGGCCCCACGCTCGCCAAGCGCCAGTTCTGGCTGGCCCGCTTCGCCCGCCTCTATCCCGTCTACCTGCTCGCCCTGCTCGTCAGTTGGCACATGCTGCTGGCCGAGTTCCACTTTCGCTCCCGCACTGAGTTCCTCCAGGGCGTCATCCTCACCCCGCTCCTCCTGCAGGGCTTCTGCCCCCTGCTGGCCACCTTCTGGAACACCCCCGCATGGACCCTCTCCTCCGAGGTCATGCTCTACGCCGCCTTCCCCTGGATCGTCCGCGCGCGCTGGCCCAAATCGCCGCTCCGGCTCGCCCTGCTCACCCTCTTCTTCTGGATGCTCGGATTCATCGTTCCCGGCATCTACATCCTGCTCAACCCAGACCACCTCGCCGGGCCCGCCACCCGCTTCTCCTTCGGCTACTGGCTCTGGGCGCTCAAGTACACCCCCGTCTCCTACATCCCCACATTCTTGGCCGGCATCTCGCTCGGATACCTACAGCTCCGCGCCCAAATCTCCGACCGCGCCCGCCTTTGGATGGCCCTCAGCGCCACCATCGTCCTCGCCGCCGTCTTCCACTGGTGGATTCAGTTCCTTCCCTTCGTCATGCTGCACACCGGCATGATGACCCCTCTCTTCGCAATCCTCGTGCTCGGCCTCAGTGGCAGCAACTGGTACGCCTCCGCGCTCAGTTGGCGTCCACTCGTCGTCCTCGGCGACGCCAGCTTCTGCATCTACCTCCTCCACTTCAACACTTGGAACCTCCTGCACCTCTACCGCATCCCCGCGCGTCTGGGCTTCACCGGGCTGGCCGACAACTGGTTCTCCTACGCCGTCATCCTCGCCTTCTCGCTCGCCGCCTACTACCTGCTGGAGATGCCCGCCCGCAAGTGGATTCTCAACCGCTTCTCCCATCGCCCAAAGACAAGCTGAGGGCAGGGAATCGCCCGCAAAGTAAAAGGCCCGCCGTCAGGCGGGCCTCTTCGTTGAAGTGGAAGTTAGTCTACGGTTGCAGTGCCTGGTACGAGTGCGAACCGGCCGCCGCAGCCACGGCGTAGAACGGCCCGCCCGTGGAGTTGAACGGAGTGTTCTGGATGTTCTCCAGCGCGCCCGTGTGCGGATCCAGTTGCATGCCGCTCACCGTGTTGTCGATGAAGTTGGCCGTGTACACGTAGATGCCGAAGCTCGGCTCGATGGTCACCCACCGCGGCCCTGTGCCCACCGCCGATACGCCGCTGGTGAACACCGAGCTCAGCGTCCCCGTCGCCAGGTTGATGGCGTACGAACTCACCGTGCCCGCGTTGTAGTTCGCCACGTACACGAACTGCCCGCGCGGATCCACCGTGACGCCCTGTGGATACAGGCCCGTCGTGAACGGCGAATTCACCATCGTCGCCAGCGCGCCCGTGGCCTGCACCACGTAGCCCACCACCTGGTTCGAAGCCTGGTCCGTCACATACACAAACCGGCCCGTCGGATCCTCGGCAATCGAGAATGGTGTCACTCCCGCCGCGTACCCTGTGTCCGTCGTCAGCGTGGCCGTCGTGCCCGGCAGCGCTGTCAGTGTCGGTGTGCCGCTCGCCGTGGACAGCAGCAGCCCCAGCACCTGTCCGCCGGCCGTCTCCTGGTCCACTGCGTACAAGTAGCTGTACACCGGACTCACGTTCTTCCAAGCCACGGATCCGTCCGCCGTCGTGCCGCCCACCGTGCCGTTCCAGCTCGGCGTCCCGCCGCCGCTGGTGCCGGCCGTGGTCACAATCTCCACATTGTTGCCGTCCCATACCGTCTGCCCCACCGTGTACAGCGTGGAACCGTGCCAGTACTGCGCCAGCGGGGATACCCCGATCGCAATCGGGCTATGCCCCACCGGAAAGTAGGGAAGTGCGCCGTTGGCCACCGGCGTCGAGTTCAGCGAGTTGTCGCCGTTGATGGCGAAGATGGCGATGCCGCCCGGCCCGGGGCTCGCGTTGGTGTAGCCGTGCTGGTACGCGAACAGCACAATCAGATACCGGTTCGTCGGGTCAATCACCCCAGCCACTGGAAAGGTCCCGGCCGTCGCCGACGGTCCCAGATTGTAGGTGTTCTGCGGATAGATCTTTCCGTCCGTGCCAATCAGGAACTCCACAATCGTCGAGTCGTCATGGTTCAGCACATACAGCGCCTGGTTGTTGGGCGAAAGCAGCACCGCAATCGGATAGCGTCCGCCGCTCGAGTACGGCGAGTCCACCATCTGCGTCAGCGACCCCGACTGGTTGTCGATCTTGTACGCGCTGATACTGCCGTTCGGGCTGCTGGTGCTCACCGCCTTGATGCCCGTTACATACAGGTAGTCAATGGTGTAGTCCTCGCTGCACGCCGACGCGCCCAGCACCATGGCCGCGCTCAGTGCGCCCGCCAGTGCCAGCCGTCCTATCTGCTGAAGCTTCATGCTTGTCCTTCCGCCCGCCGATGGGTTCGCCCCATCCAGGCTCGTTCAATCTAGCTTGTGAATCCGCTCACCGCCAGGCACGATGCCTGCCCCGATATCGGGAAGACCGTGCTCCGGCTCAGCGACGAGAGCTGACCCGTGTTGGCGTTGATGTAGTAGCCCGTCACCGTGCTGTCGTTGTGGTTGGTGACGTAAACGTATTGCTGCGACGGATCCTCCACCATGCACGTTGCGCCAGAACCCGCAGGGTACGGGCTGTCCGGTATCAACTGCAACTGCCCCGTCGACGCGCTGATCGTGTACGCCGTAATCTGGCTCTGCGCCGCGTTGGGATTGCTCCCGTTCCCCTTGCTCACCACGTACAGGAACTTCTGGTTCTGCGACACCATCGCCCACACCGGATTGCTGGTCAGCACCGGCAGGCTCGTGTTGCCCGTCGATATCGCCGCCAGCGCGCCCGCCGTGCCGATCGTGTACTGCAGCAGTTGGTTGTTGCCCCCGTCTGTCAGGAACACAAACTTCCCGCCCGGATCGCTGCTCAAGCTGGTCAGGTTCGTCCCCGCCGCCGTCACGTAATAGTTGCTGTTCGCCGTGGCCTGCAACTGTCCGTTGTTCTCCAGTTGCACGTTCACGCTCTCGTCGGCGCTGTCCAGCGTGTACAGATAGCTGCCGATGGTCTTCATCATGATTGGCGCCGGCCCCACGGGGAAGTATGTGTATTGCGTCCCGTTGGTGTTCTGCAGCTGCTGGTTCAGCACCAGTGTCAGCCGCCCCGTGCTCGTGTTGATGTTGAACACCGTCACGTCGCCTAGCACCTTGCCTGCTCCGTTGGTCGTCCCCAGCGGGTTCACCTGGTCCAGCACATACAGATACTGGCTGCTTGCGTCCAGCCCAATCCACACCGGCGTCAGCCCCTGGCTCGTGTAGCTGGTCTGATAGGTCAGCACGCCGTCCCCGCCCACCAGAAACTCCGCCACCGACCCCGTCGTTCCGCCCGTGCCCTTGTTCAGCACAAACAGGTAACGTCCCGCCAGCGTGAACACCGCGTTCGCAGGGTTCGTGCCCCCGCTCGCATACGGCGAGTTCACCATGTTCGTCAGGTTGCCCGACTGGTCGTCGATCTTGAAGCCGCTGATCTGCCCGAAGGTGCCGCCGCTGGTCAACTCGCCCAGCGTATACAAATATCCGACGGTGCCGCTGCCGCAGCTGGTCAATCCCACTGCTGCCGCCAACGCAAACACCATGGCCGCCGTCATCCGGCCGATTCTTCCCAACCTCATGCGTTTCCCTTATTCCTTGCTGCGCACCGGGCATTTTCCGGCCGCGCAATGGCTCTCTCTTGGAGTGAGTAACCTGTCGTTATTGTATTGGTTTACGCCCCGTTGCGCCAACCGCCGCCCAGCCCTTTTTCCTCAGCCCCCCGCTCCTCGTCAGAACACCTTCATGTGGATGACCAGATACTTCTTCGGATTGCTCCGGATCGCCTTCACTAACTCGTTCGTGTTCTCCAGCATCTGGTTGGCGTTGGTGTAAAGGGCCGGGTCGTTCGCCAGCTTGCCCAGCGAACCCTGCCCGCCGTTCACCTTGTCTGCCAGCGCATCCACCTGCGTCAACGCGTCCATCAACTGCTTGGCAAACTGCGGATCCTTCACCACCATGCCCATCGCGCCCTTGCCCGCGTCCATGTCTCCCAGCAGCGAGTTTGCGTGCTGCACCGCCTCGCTCAGGTTCTTGTACAGCGCCGGATCCTTCACCATCATCCCCACCGACCCCTGGCCGCTGTCAATCGCCGCCGACACTCGCTGCAGGTGCTGCGCCGCGTCGTCCAGCCGGTTGTACAGTGTATCGTCCACCATCAGCTTGCCTGCCGTCCCCTTGCCCTCGTTCAAGTTCGCCGTCAGCGTCTGCAGGCTGCGCATCGTTGCATACGTCGTGCGATACAGATCATCGCTCGTCACCAGCCGCCCCACAGACCCCTTGCCGTGCGCAATGTCGTCAATCATCGCATTCGTCTTGGCCAGCACAGAGTTCAATTGCGCCAGCGTGTCCTGACTCCCCTTGATCACGTCCGTCAGGTTGTTGGTCGCCTGCACCGGCAACTCATCGCCGTCCTTCGCCACAGGCCCTTCGGCCGTCTGTCCGTTCAGGTCCACTATCGTGTCGCCCAGCACCCCAATCGTCGTAAAGCTGGCCTTCGTGTCCCGCCGGATGCCCTCCGCGTACCGCCCACCAATCTCCATCACCACCTCCACCGGATCCAGCCGCCGTTGGGGGTCGCCCACTACGCGCATCCGCGTCACGCTGCCCACCGTCACGCCGTCCAGCATCACCGGCGCACCCACCTCCAGCCCCTCGGCGTTTTGGAAGTAGGCCCGCAGCCGTATGTGCCGGCTGAACGGCCCGCCCGTGCCGCTGGTCATGATAATCACCAGCACCACCAGCAGCACCGCCGCCAGCGACACCAGCAATCCCACCTTTAGTTGCGACCAACGCACTTCCTTCTGGCTGGGCATATCCATCCCTCGCGCCGCTGCTCCGGCGTTTGTGTGAGCAGAATACCACCGCTAGCCCCGCTATCGGAGCGTTACGAATCCATGACCACAACCGCCATCGCCAGCTCCCGGCTGTGTGTGATGCTCAACGCCATCCTCCGCACTCCCATTTTCTCCGCCCGTTCCGCCGCACGCCCCGTCAATCTCAGCTCCGGACGCTCTCCCGCACGCCGCACCACCTCGATCTCCAGCCAGCTCACCCCCCGCGCAATCCCTGTCCCCAACGCCTTCGCCGCCGCCTCCTTGGCCGCAAACCGTCCCGCATAGCTCTCCGCAGCGTTCCGCTTCTTCCGCTGGCAGTACGCAATCTCCCCGGCGGTGAACACCCGCCGCAGGAACCGTTCTCCATGCCTCTCCATGGCCGCACGTATCCGTTCAATCTCGATTAAATCCGTTCCCGTCTCCATCGCCATGCGTACCAGAATACCTTTCCCATCTTGGTTTTGCAGCCCTTTGGGAACGTGACCCCCGTACCCGCGCCCCCATCGCCCTCCACACCCCCCACCCCTACTCCCGCCGATGAACCCCTTATGCGGCATCCGGACACACGCCACCCGCCGCACGTGAAAGGGAACCGCCATGCCGTCGCCGGGCCAAAGCATCCAGGGCTATAGCTACGAAGACCGTCAAGAGACCATGGCCGCCGTCTTCGGTGCCGTCACCGATTGTGGCGGTTGGGTCCTCCACCGCCGCAACCTCTCCCCCGCCACCCTCGAGCTCCAGATCGAAGTCGAACTCCGCTCCATTCAGGACCTCTACGCCGGCCTCATCGCCGCAGGCATGGAGCTCACTCGCTCCGGCCACCTCGCCTTCACCGAACTCTGCACCTGCCGCACCCACCGCCGCGCCGCCGAGCTCGCCCAAATCGTGGACATGCGCCTCGAAATCTCCTTCCTCGAGGAGTACACCCTCCACTCCATCCTCATGACCGGCTCCGCCTCCGCATAATTGCCGTCATCACTCACGCCTCGATCAGCCCGTACTTCCTCTGCCAATGCTGCTTCAGCATCTGCCGCACCATCACCCGCTCGCCCGCCGATATCTGCGGCTCCGTCTGCTCAATGAACACTCCCGCCGCGCGCTTCGCCATCTCCAACACCTTCCGGTCCCGCAGCAGGTTCGCCACACGGAACTCCGGCAGCCCCGTCTGCTTCGTCCCAAAGAACTCTCCCGGCCCGCGCTGCTGCAAATCCAGCTCCGCCAGCTCGAACCCGTTCTGCGTCCGCACCATCGCGTTCAATCGCTCCTCGGCCTGTTCGCTCACCTTGCCCCCCGTCATCAGGATGCAGTGGCTCGCCGCCGCGCCGCGCCCCACCCGCCCGCGTAACTGGTGCATCTGCGCCAGCCCAAACCGCTCCGCGTGCTCAATCACCATCACCGACGCGTTCTGCACGTCCACCCCCACCTCCACCACCGTGGTCGCAATCAGCACGTCAATCTCCCCGCGCTGAAAACGCCGCATCACCACATCCTTCTCGTCCGCATCCATCCGCCCGTGCAGCAGCGCCAGCCGCAACCCCTTCAGCGCACCCGTCTGCAACGCCGCATGCATCTCCGTCGCAGACTTCAGCGTCGGCCGCTCGAACAACTTCTCCTGCTTCGTCTTTTTCTTGGTCTTGGACTTCGTTTCTTCCGCCTCCACCGGCACATCCACGGGAAAATCCAGCTCCGGCTGGTCGTCCTTCGCCCCCTCAATCACCGGATACACCACATACGCCTGCCGTCCCTGTTCCACCTGCCCGCGCACAAACTCCCACACCTTCGCCTGCTCCTCGTCCGCCACCCTCCGCGTCGCAATCGGCGTCCGCCCGGGAGGCATCTCGTCCAGCACGCTCACATCCAGATCCCCGTACAGCGTCAGCGCCAGCGTCCGCGGAATCGGCGTCGCCGTCATCACCAGCACATCCGGCGCCACCGCATCCTGCTTGCTCATCAGCGCAAACCGCTGCTGCACTCCGAACCGGTGCTGCTCGTCCACAATCACCAGCCCCAGCCGCGCAAACTCCGTCTGCTCCTGGAACAGCGCATGCGTCCCAATCACCAGATCCGCCTCGCCCCGCATCACCCGCGCCCTCACCCGCCGCTTCGCGTCGTCCTCCAGGCTCCCCGTCAGCAACTCCACCCTGTAGTTCTTCTTCGACTTCTCCAATATCCTCCGCGCCGAAAGCGAATGCTGAGTCGCCAGAATCTCCGTCGGCGCCATCATCGCCACCTGATGCCCGTTCTCCATCGCAATCAACGCCGCCTGCAACGCCACAATCGTCTTCCCGCTGCCCACGTCGCCCTGTAGCAGCCTCCGCATCGGATGCGCCCGCCGCATCTCCTCCGCTATCTCGCCCAGCACCCGCTTCTGCGCCGCCGTCGGATGGAACGGCAGCACCTGCTTAATCGCCTCGCGCACCTTCGCGTCCGTCGCAAACGCTATCCCCGCCCGCTCCCGCATCCGCCGCCGCTTCAGCTCCAGCCCCAGCTCCAGATAAAACAGCTCCTCAAAGATCAGCCGCCGGTGCGCCGTCGTCCCCGCGCTCTGCAACTCTCCCATCGGAGTACCAGCGGCAGGGAAGTGCACCGCCCGCAGCGCCTCATACCGCGTCGGCAACGCGGCGCCCCCCAGCAGCGCCTGCGGCAGCGTCTCCACCACCGCATCCACCTCCAACTCCTCCAACAGATTCCACATCACCCGCCGCAGCCACCGCGAGGTCAGCTTCGCGCCCCACGCCGTCGTCCCGCCCAGCGACTCATACACCGGAACGATTCGCCCCACCTCAATCATCCGCTCTTCGTCCGCCGGATTCTCGGGCAGCACCTCAATCTGCGGCTGGATCATCTTCATCGGCCCGCGCCCGCTCCGCGAACCCTCCACCCGCCCGTACAGTGCCACCATCTGCCCCACGCGGAACTTGTCCTTCAGATACGTCCCGTGGAACCACATGCACTTCATCGAATGCAAGCCATGTCCCACCGTCAGCTCGAAGATCGGCATCTTCCGCGTCCGCAGCAGAATCGACCCGCGCACCTCGCCGATCACCGACGCCATCGTTCCCGGAACCAGCTCGTTCAGCGCCGCTGGATTCAGCCGGTCCTCGTACCGGAACGGCAGATGGTACAGCAGGTCCTCCACCGTCCGCACCCCGCGCGTCGCCAGTTGCTCCGCCAGCCGCGGCCCAATGCCCTTCACATACGCCACACTCGTCTCCAGCCCCAGCTTCGGCCTTGCCCCGCCGTGTCCCGCACCCGTCTTGTCCGCCGCTTTCATCTGCCGATGATGTTAACAGCACCGCATGTTCGGATTGCCATCTATGTTCCTTGAGTCACAAATTTTGAACTGTCATCCTGAGCGGAGCATGGCGCGTAGCGACATGCGCAGTCGAAGGACCCAGAAGGCTTCGATATTGCCCATACTCTCCGAACCGTTCTAACCGGTAAGGCCGGTCTTTGCTATTCTGGGCACCCCATATGACGATGGTTGAGTTGAGCAGCGTAAGTAAGTCCTACGGCTCCAAGCGCGCCGTCTGCGACCTCTCGCTCACCCTCCACCCCGCCCGCATCCACGGTCTCCTCGGCCCCAACGGCAGCGGCAAGACCTCCACCATCCGCATGATGCTCGGCATCACCCGCCCCGACTCCGGCTCCGTCCGCCTCTTCGACGGCCCCTGCACCCGCGCCTCGCTCCGCCGCGTCGGCTACCTCCCCGAGGAGCGCGGCCTCTACAAGAAAATGCGCGTCCTCGACCAACTCGTCTTCCTCGCCGAGCTGCACGGACTCTCCGCCGCCGCCGCCCGCCGCTCCGCACTCACTTGGTGCGAACGCCTCGAGCTCACAGACCTCCTTCACAAGCGCACCGACGAGCTATCCAAGGGCATGCAGCAAAAAGTCCAGTTCATCGCCACGCTGCTCCACGCCCCCACTCTCATCCTCATGGACGAGCCCTTCAGCGGCCTCGACCCCGTCAACGCCGCCCGCATGGAAGAAGCTCTCGTCGAACTCCGCTCGCAAGGCTGCTCCATCCTCCTCTCCACCCATCGCATGGACCAGGCCGAAAAGCTCTGCGACTCCATCTGCCTCATCAGCGAAGGCGCGGCCATCCTTAATGGCACCCTCGCAGAAATCCGCGCCCGCTATCCCTCCAACCGCGTCGAGATCGAGTTCGACGGCTCCGACGCCTTCCTCACCCATCCCTCCGTCGCCGCCTCACGCAACCTCCCCGGCCGCGCCGAACTCACCTTGCACGACGGCGCGGACTCACAGGCCCTCCTCGCCGCCGCCATGCAGTGCGCGCGCATCCGCCGCTTCGAACTCCGCGCCCCCTCGCTCGAGGAGATCTTCATCGAAGCCGTCACCCGCGGAGGCCCCACCCATGCCTGAGCTCCGCAACACCCTCCTCATCGCCCGCCGCGAGTACCGCGAGCGCACCCGCACCCGCTCCTTCGCCGTCATGACCATCTTCACCCCGCTCATCATGGCCTTCTTCCTCTTCGCCGGTGCGTGGTTCAGCGGCGCGCCCCATATCAATCTCGGCGGCCACCACAGCGTCATCATCGCCGTCTACTTCCTCTTCTTCCTCATGTACATGTCCGTCATGATGTACGGCATAGCCGTCGCCCGCTCCATCGCCGACGAAAAATCCTCCCGCGTCTTCGAAATCCTCCTCACCGCCGCCACCCCCGGTGAGCTCATGGCCGGCAAGGTCCTCGGCGTCGGCTCCGTCGGCCTCACCCAGATCGCCATCTGGATTGCCGCCGCCCTCCTCTTCACCTCCACGCCCCTCACCGCCTCGCTCACCGGTGGCCCCATCTCGCTTCCCATCGGCCTCCCCCATCTGCTCTTCTTCGCCCTCATGTTCACCCTCGGATTCCTCTTCTACGCCTCCATCGCCGCCATTCTCGGTGCCATCGTCAACACCGAGCAGGAGCTCTCCCAACTCAACTTCATCCTCGTCCTGCCGCTGGCCTCCACCATGGTGCTGCTCGCTCCCGTCATGCTCCACCCCAACGCCCATCTGGCCGTTGTCGCCACCTTCGTCCCCTGCTGGACGCCTCTCATCCTCTTCGCCCGCGTCGCCCTCGCCCATCCGCCCCTCTGGCAGGTCCTCGCCTCCATCGCCACCCTCGCCGCCTCCTCCGTCCTCCTGCTCGCCGCCGCCGCACGCATCTACCGCACCGGAATCCTCATGACCGGCAAGCGTCCCACCCCCGCCGAACTCCTCCGCTGGCTCCGCAGCCGATAAAATAGCCGAAGTGCCGCATTCACGCCGCCATCTCTCGTTCATTCAGCGCCTCACCGTCGCGCTCGTCCCGCGCATCGTCGCGCCGCTGCTGCGCATGCTTCTCCTCACCCTCCGCTTCGAGGAACTCATCGAGCCCGGCGCCGTCTCCGCCTTCGACGCCGCTCGCCCCTGCATCTACGTCTTCTGGCATCGCGCCACCCTCGTCGCCGCCGCCCACTACTCCGACCAGGACATCGCCATTCTCATCTCCCGTTCCTTCGACGGCGAGCTCATCGCCCGCACCGTCGAGCGTCTCGGATTCACCACCGTGCGCGGTTCCAGCACCCGCGGAGGAGTCGCCGGCCTCAGCGCCCTCCGCCAGGCCTTCGACGCAGGCCACCTCTGCGCCATCACCGTGGACGGTCCCCGCGGCCCCTACTACGTCGCCAAGCCCGGCGCCGTCCAGCTCGCCCAGCTCGTCCGCGCCCCCATCCATCCCTTCTTCCTTCTTCCTCAACGCGCCTGGGTTCTCAAGAAATCCTGGGACCAGTTCCTCATCCCCAAACCCTTCTCCCGCGTCGCCGTCACCTACCCCACGCCTATTCCGTTCTCAGAAAACGCGGACGAAATGCAATCCTCGCTCCAATCTGCCCTCGACCGCAGCGTCGCCCTCGCCGAACAGCATTGGAGCAAGCAGCCGTGACCTCGCACGACCACGGCATCTCCGACGACCCCGCCCTCGTCTCCGGCTACGGATTCCACCTTCCCCCCGAACTCATCGCCCAGCAGCCGCCCCGCGCGCGCGACGCCGCCCGCATGATGCTCCTCGACCGCTCCACCGGCGCACTCTCCGACTCCCGCTTCATCGAACTCCCCCATCTCCTCCACCCCGGCGACCTCCTCGTCCTCAACGACAGCCGCGTCATTCCCGCCCGCCTCTACGCCACCCGGCAGGGCCGCGACTCGCAAAATCAAAAACCCTCCGGCGTCGTCGAAGTCATGCTCGCCGCCCAGATCTCCGACCTCGAGTGGACCGCTCTCGTCCATCCCGGCCGCAAGGTTCTCCCCGGCGAGCGTCTCTTCTTCGCCGCGCCCGGCGCAGACCCGAACGCCCCCCCACTCCTCGAAGCCGAAGTCATCGCCCGCGCCGACTTCGGCGAGCGCACTTTGCGCTTCTCGCCCGTCCCCGATTTCTTTGCCATCCTCGACCGCATCGGCCACATTCCGCTGCCGCCCTACATCCACCGCGACGACGCTCCCTCCGACCGCGACCGTTACCAGACCGTCTACGCCGCCCAGCAGGGAAGCGCCGCCGCACCCACCGCCGGCCTCCACTTCACCCCCGCCACGCTCGATTCCCTCCGCGACCGCGGCGTCGAACTCGCCTCCGTCACACTCCACGTCGGCCTCGGAACCTTCCAGCCCGTCCGCGTCGCCCGCCTCGACGACATCCGCCTCCACGCCGAGCGCTACACCCTCTCCGCCGCCACCGCCGATGCCATCAACCGCGCACGCCGCGACCGTCGCCGCATCGTCGCCGCCGGCACCACCACCGTCCGCACCCTCGAACACTGCGCGCTCACATCCCCCACGCCCGATCTCCAGCCTCACACTGGCGAAACCTCCATCTTCATCCGCCCCGGCCACCAATTCCGCGTTGTCAACGCTCTGCTCACCAACTTCCATCTCCCCCACTCCACGCTGCTCATGCTCGTCGCCGCCTTCGCCGGATACGGCAACATCCGCGCCGCCTACGCCCACGCCGTCGCAGACCGTTACCGCTTCTTCTCCTACGGCGACTGCATGTTCATCGCTTGAAGCGATAAACTCCCTCCATGTCCTCCCCGCAAAAACCCGCCGTCTATCTGCTCGACTCCATGGCCTTCATCTTCCGCGCCTACCACGCCATGCAGCGCCAGCGCCCCATGTCCACCCGCGCCGGCGTACCCACCGCGGCCACCTACGTCTTCGTCAACATGATGCACAAGCTCCGCCGCGACTTCTCCCCGCAGTACCTCGCCGCCGTCTACGACCTCTCCGGCCCCGTCTTCCGCGACGCCCAGGCCGCCCAACTCAAAACCATCCGCCGCTTCAACATCCGCACCCAGCAGTTCGACGAGGTGGACTACGCCGGCTACAAGGCCAACCGCCCGCCCATGCCGGAAGACCTCGCCCAGCAGCTCCCCTACATCCGCCGCGCGCTCGAATCCCTCCGCATCCCCATCCTCAGCTACGAAGGCTTCGAGGCCGACGACGTCATCGGAACCCTCGCCAAGAAGGCCGCCGCCGCAGGCCACCCTGTCTTCGTCGTCTCGTCCGACAAGGACATGATGCAGCTCGTCACCCCCGACGTACGCATCCTCAATCCCACCAAGGACAATCTCGTCCTCGACCCCGACGGCGTCCGCAACGTCCTCGGCGTCGCCCCCAATCAGGTCATCGACGTCATGGCCCTCCGCGGCGACCCCGTGGACAACGTGCCCGGCGCGCCCGGCATCGGCGACAAAGGCTCCGTCGAGCTCATCCAGCACTACGGCTCCGTCGAATCCGCCCTCGACCACGCCGACGAGATCAAATCCAAGCGCCAGCGCGAGTCCCTCCAGAACAACCGCGAGGCCATCCTCCTCTCCAAGGAACTCGTCACCATCCACACCGCCGTCCCCGTCGAGTTCGACCTCGACCAGATGCGCACCCAGCCGCCCGATTCCGACGCCTGCCGCGCCCTCTACACCGAGCTCGAGTTCACCACCCTCCTCAAGGAGCTCGGCGCATCCGCCCCCGACGCCTCCGCCGCAACCCTCACCCTCATCACCGAGCCCACCGCCGCCGACGTCGCCACCCTCCTCGCCGCCGCCCGCAAGAACGGCCTCGCCCTCGCCTTCGATGCCGCCTCACCCACTCCCGCCGACGAAGAAGAAGACTCCGCCGAAGAATCTCCATCCAAATCCACCAAGAAATCCCCGCCGCAACAGAACGCCGGCCTCTTCGACGTCCCCGACACCACCCCCGCCGCCGCCTCCCTTCGCGTCGGCCTCTCCGCAGACGGCGTCACCGCGCTCCTCCTCGACCTCGACACAAAATTGGCCGCGCCCGCCCTCGCCGCCATCTCCGACGCCGCCATCCCCAAATCCGTCCACGACGTCAAATCCGTCCTTCACGTCCTCGCCGCGCGCGGCATCACCCCCGCTGGCGGACGCGACGACATCATGCTCTACAGCTACCTCATCAATCCCACCCACGCCAGCCACCGACTCGCAGACGTCGTCGCCCGCTTCACCCACTCCCCGCTCCACGCCACCGGCGACGAATCCCTCCCCGAATCCGCCGCCGCCATCTTCCGCGTCGCCGCCCGCCTCCGCCCGGAGATCGCCGCCGAAAATCTCCAATCCGTCTACGAGCAGCTCGACCTCCCGCTTGTCCCCGTCCTCCTCCGCATGGAGTCCGCCGGCGTCCGCATCGACCCCGACGTCCTCCGCGCCATGTCCGCCCGCCTCGCCGTCGAGATGTCCACCCTCTCCACGCGCATCTTCGAGCTCGCCGGCTCCAGCTTCAACCTCAACTCCCCCCGCCAGCTCTCCGATGTCCTCTTCAACCAGATGAAGATTGCCCCACCGCCCCGCGCCGCCGCCGGCAAAGGCAAAATCGTCTCCACCGCGCAAAATGTTCTCGATCTCCTCGCCGACGAGCACGAGATCGTCCGCCTCGTCCTCGAACACCGCCAGCTCTCCAAGCTCAAGTCCACCTACCTCGACCAGCTTCCCGCGCTCGCCGGTGCCGACGGCCGCATCCACACCACGCTCCACCAGGCCGCCACCGCCACCGGCCGCCTCAGCTCCACCAACCCCAACCTCCAGAACATCCCCGTCCGCACCGCGCTCGGCCGCGAGATTCGCGCCGCCTTCATCCCCGCCCCCGGCAACCTGCTCCTCTCCGCAGACTACTCCCAGATCGAGCTCCGCCTCCTCGCCCACTTCTCCCAGGATCCGCTCCTCCTCAAGGCCTACCGCGAAGGTCTGGACATCCACGCCCTCACCGCCTCCGAGGTCTTCGGCGTCCCCGCCTCCAAAATGGACAAGGAGACCCGCAACCGCGCCAAGGCCGTCAACTTTGGCATCGTCTACGGCATATCGGCCTTCGGCCTCTCCAATCAGCTCGGCATCCCCCAGCGCGAGGCCGCCGACTACATCGAAAAATACTTCCAGCGCTACTCCGGCGTGAAGCGCTTCATCGACGCCACCCTCGAACAGGTCCGCAAAGACCAGCTCGTCCGCACCCTCTTCGGCCGCGTCCGCCCCATTCCGGACATCGCCGCCGGCAACCAGAACCTCCGCGGCTTCGCCGAGCGCACCGCCATCAACACGCCGCTGCAGGGGACGGCGGCGGACATGATGCGTCTCGCCATGATTCGCCTCGACCGCGCCCTCACCGAACGCAAGCTGGCCACCCGCATGACCCTTCAGGTCCACGACGAACTGCTCTTCGACGCCCCCGCCGCCGAAGTCGAGGAGGTCCGCACCCTCGTCCGCCAGGAGATGGAGAACGTCGTCGAACTCAGCGTCCCCATCGTCGCCGAAGTCGCCTCCGGCCCCAACTGGCGCGACGCCAAGTGAGAAGTCAGCGAGCTAAATAATATTGAGATATTGCTTGAATCAAGGGTTCTATTTATATGATGTATTGGATTAAAAAGTAACTAGAAATCAATGGTTAATTTGCCGAATATAATTCAAGTCAGGTGAATGAAGAATTTCACTAATAAACTTTGCCGGCACTACGAAAGCGATACCAGTATTACCAAGTGAAACTGGTATTGGCGGTTTAGAAGTTGCTATCTGAGTCTGTAATAGTTGAATTTGCTCCGCGTCGCCGAAGAATCCCCTCATTAGGCCAGCAATTTTGACAATCGGACCGCTAAGATTAAAGCTCCCTGGCGTATTATCTGCAGATGGATAAAAAAACACAGGTGAGCCGCTGTTACCTCCAAATGCAAAAGCTTCCATAAGATATCCTTCAGCAGGCATGCCAGCAAATGTAATATTTTCATCCGGTATCATTGCTAGCTTTCCAAACCGAACAATCGGATAGCTCTTTTTTTCACCAATAAAGCCAGTAAACATTCCGGTGAAGAACATATCTGTGCCTATGCCAATGTTTAGATTCTTCATGTCGTCTGCACTGGTTAACATTTGTTCAGGAAGAGCCAAAATATCACCGTTATCAATTCCGTCTAGATTTATGCTAATGACGGCAATATCAACTGAAATGTCAGAGTGAAAATAAATATCTCGAAGTTTTCCAGATGGAATAATGTCAATTTTATACATGCCATAGCCACCTGATTTTTTATTGACTCTAATCCATAGTGAGGGATATAAGGGGCTGTTGAAATCATTTGAATTTGTATGTACAACATGTTTTGCGGTGATCAAATAACACCATGAACGATCAGGAACAATGGGGGAAGGAATGGAAACAATAAAACCAGTTCCATCTGCTTGAGTCTGAGAACCCGAGGCATCTTTATAAATGAAAACAACAGTTTTAGTAATGTCGTTCGGGACAACAGCACAAAAACCAGTTGTATAGAAAACTATGAATAATATGCCCAATAAATATCTGCGCATGATTAACTCCGCATTTTCATTGCAATAAGTTGGTGAAAACAATTCATCGCTTTGGCAATACGGGGACAGTATACATATTCCCCATCCTTCCTCGATCGCCTCCGTGTGCCATCGCATACGCCCGATACCCAAACAACGCGCAGCGTTGTTTGGGTATTCTTCTTTTCGTCGTCATCCTGAGCGGAGCCGCGTAGCGGCGCAGTCGAAGGACCTGCTTTTGCCTTTGTTCTTGTCGTCATCCTGCTTGCCGCGCCGAATTGCCGCGCCGTAGCTCCGTAGGAGCGTAGGCGGGAGCGAAGCTAAGGACCTCGCGCAGCGACGCAGCGGAGGGACCTGCATTTGTTGTTTGCCTTGCTTAAGCCCACGGCTTCAGCCGTGGGGAGGTGGGCTTCAGCCCACCGGAAATAAGCCGCGCTGTCAGGCGCATACTGCTCTGCCGAAGGCCTGAGCGCAGCCGAAGGCGAAGCGTGGACAATCCGGGGACAGCATACCTATTCCCCGAACTTTCCCTGCAATCTGTGCAATTGGGAACACCCTGCCACACCTGCTTTGCGTTACGTTGTACTCGAAGCGTGTAGCAACCGAGAGTGGATGAGGGGTGCACCCGATGAAGATGTCACGTGTTGTGATGGCAGCAATCTGCACCGCTCTCATGGCGTCTTCGACCATCGCCAGCGCCCAATCGCCGCAACAAAGCACCACATTGCTCATCATGGGTCGCTCCGGCGATGCGCCGCTTCTCCAGGTCAACGGCAAGTCGTACGTTGAGATCGAGACCTTGGCGCGTTTGGCGCAGGGAACCCTTTCCTTCAAGGCCAATCAGGTCACTCTTACGCTCTCTCCCGCAGCTTCCGGCGTCCCAGCATCTGCGCCCCCGGTAAAGCAGGGCTTCTCCAGGGCGTTCATTCAGGCCGGCATCGAAGAGATGAGTCTGATTCGCGAATGGCAAATCGCCATCGTCAGCGCCGTGCAAAACAACGCCCCACTGTCCGAAGACTGGATGTCCCAGCACCGCCGACTCGCCGACAAGAATCTGGCTCTCGCCTCCGCTGCCATATCAACCGACGACGACCGCAGCGGATTCGCGCTCATACCCGCCGAACTGGGCAACATGCAGAAGCTGAGCGATCGCTACCTGGCGATGCGCAAGCAGTCCTCCTTCATATCCCCCGATGCCTTCGACAGCGATCCTCTGGAGCTACAGATTCTGAGTTGTGCGCGCGGCTTTGTCTCCATGACCGCCAGCCGCGAGTTTCAGGACCAGCCCTCCTGCCACAATTGATGCAATGCGCGGACGGCCTTACCTATGCCCCATCTTTTTCGCTCTCGATTGGCGTAGTTGCTGGCCGAATTCACTACAATGGAAGTAGGCTCTCCCACAGATCAGCCCACAGCCCCCTCCGCGGGGGCCTTTTCATGCTCCTAACTCCTTTGTTTTCTAGTTTTTGATATATAACCCCAATGCCCTCAATGTTTTAGCGAAATCAAAACTACCTAAAGCCTTGTA
>Ga0316220_1000943_pt1 | contig 36259 bp, 36 predicted proteins | sample TBH18005metaG_FD_203632 | JGI IMG/M metagenome (GOLD analysis project Ga0316220, IMG submission 203632) | Freshwater microbial communities from Trout Bog Lake, Wisconsin, USA - TBH18005 | ecosystem: Environmental > Aquatic > Freshwater > Lake > Hypolimnion/Profundal zone | place: USA: Wisconsin... | reverse complement strand
ACGACATTTAACTGCTCTGGATACAAACGCCAGGTGATGCGTAACTCCTCCAAAACATCAAGCAAGACAGAGAACATCACTTCACTAGCCTGTAATTCCAAACGAGGAGGGTTATCTGCAGTCATTCTCAGTACGCTAGGCTTGATACCACGAGAAGTAAAGACACCTTGAATTTTCTGCAGCTCCATATCGTCAAGCATGCTCACCGTTGTTGGTGTTAATAAGACTCCAGAAGATGTCGAATTGGATTTAGAAAGCTTGATCAAACTTTCTAACTGAGACCATTGTGCTGGGCGCATCTCCATTTGACCTTGCAAATGTTGCCCATAAGGCGTGATGACAAAGCTACTAATAATCAAAACCAACACAATTGATAAAAGCACTAAAAGTGCATTGCGACGACGAAGGGCAAAGATTTGTAATAGCTGAGCTAAATTTTTGAAATCTAATTGGCGCAAAGAAGCGGTAACGCCATCCCCCAGATTTTTTCCTTTAAATGCAGATAAACAAGCGGATTGAGAAAGCTTTTCTTTAAGGTTGCTTGAAAACGCGCCTAAATTTTTCAGGTCATTGAGGGAATAGTCTTTACTCAAAAGCTCTTTGAGCTTTTTGGCGAAAGCACTTATCTTTTCTTGAAAAGAGTTTGGTAGTTGGCGATTCATGAACCCATTCCCAACCCAGCATAAGGCTCAAGACGATATCGATCGCCACCCAGAGGTTTAACCATAAAACCTAAGGCTCTGGCTTTTTGAATGACTGGATCCGTATTTTGCTCGACGCTTTGACCAGTAAGCTGCTTCACGCTACCAGGCTTAAATTCAAAATCCATGGCATAGCCGTCGTAATCAATTTTTTGCAACACTTCTGGGCCGAACGCCGATTTGAGTTGCTGCAATTTAGCTGCCATGGATGCAAAATCCGCATCCGTTGCAATTCCCTGACGTCGCTGCTCTTGAGTCACTTGTTTAATAAATGCGCCCAGCACGGTAGTAGGGGCTACTAGCGGAGAAGAGGATGCCAAGAGAGATCCAGAAGCCAGACTGGCATTCGAGGCGTTTTGCGCTAAAGCTGTCACAGATGCAGAATTTAAAGATTGGGCAGCTAGCAATTCCATTTGATTGCCCCATCGCCAATTATCAAATGCTAACCAACCGAGATGCATGACAAATCCCATCACCAGCGCGCCAATTCCGTATAAAGCCCACTGCATAGGCTGGCGCCAAACCAGAGGGTCAGTCCAAGCCATTTCATGAGAAGCGCTGCCTGATTTTTCAGAACGCTGACGCTTAATGAGCTCTGACAAACTGGAGATGCCAGATTTGGCAGTTTGACGTTTAAAGGTTTTTGGCAGAAGATTTAAGGCGAAGTTCGCTGACTTGCTGCTGGTATTTTCTTTTATAAATGCAATAGCACTTGGTGCCAACCAATCCCAAGAAACTTCTACTGCTTTATCCGTGCCCAATGAACTTGGCAAGGCAATACCCTGCTCTACATTCTCGCGTTCTATCCAGGCGACGCCTAATTGTTCGCCCGTACGCTTAGTCAGAATGATATTGCCATCGTCTCTTACCAAACTAATAGATGGTGCGATAGAAGCATCCGTTGAAATGAAATCCAACATCAAGCAATCTGGAATCAAGCGTACCCGAGGGCACAATAAGACTTCCATTTGCTTGCTTAACCAAACATACCAAGCGCGATCGATCAGCGCTAAAGTTCTTTGTACTGCAGGCTTACCTGGAACTGGTGGAAAAGCCTGAACAGAAAGGGATTGAGCGCCACCAAGCAAATACTCCTCGATTAAATTCGGCAGTATTTGTTGTAATTTTTTAGCATTGGCCAAAGGTACCTTGGCCTCGATTAAACGCACATCGATAGTGGGGATCAGCACTAAGGCTTGATCAGCGTAAGGCATGGATTCTGTACTGCCTATACCTGTTTGCAGACTAAGCGCTTGCTCGCTGTCAGTAGCGCTAAAAATTTCATTCTCAATGAAACACCACTCAAAGCGCTCAGCACATGCCGAGTCCTGCCAGTCACTTGGTGAGCTAGCTAAACCGCCATTTAATGGCTTTAGAGGGCAACGTACTATTAATAGGCTCAATGTGGGCTTATCGGATTCTTTTTCTTAGTCAATTTATTCGGCAGCAATTTTTCCAGTGCGACTCCAAATCACTTGCGTGAAATTACCGCTAGGCAAAGGGGTCTGGGATCGCTGAATTAACGCAGAACTGGTAAATATACCCCGTCCTAGGTGGATTTCAGAGCGGGCGAGCCAAAATTGAGAACGAACATCTATTAAGGAAGCATCAATGGTAGTCCCAGTACTCCCTCCTGCCTTATTTAATAGGGTAGTGATTTCATCTGCACTTTTTAGTGGGGTAGTGGATCGTTGTTGCACAAAATTAGTGGCGGCCGTTCTTGAAAGCCCAGGAATAGCTGCCATTAAGACCTCTGTAGGTGCTGTATTGACGTTAACTGTCGTTATATTCGGCAAAATAGATACAAAAGGTCTTATCTTCTCCAAAATCGTCTGATTATAAAAAGGCAGCCTTAACAAACCATCTAAATCATAAACAGGCATATCGCTCTGCAAAATGCCTTGAGCGGTCTGTTGAGCCAAGCCACGATCCAAACCCAGGGCATCTAATAAACGTCCATATTGCTGAACGCCGGCCACATTAATGGTTCCAAAGTCTTTATCCCAGAGATTGGTTAAGTTGAATTGACCTTGGGCATCTGTCAGTTGACCTCGCAGGGTTACCGTGGAAATCTCATCGGGTACGTCGGCATTCTTCAAAAAATCGGCTACTTTGCCATCCGCCAACGGTAAAGCCCAGGCTTCACCCAAGTGATCAATTTGGCTATTGCGTTGGTCTTCAACTAATACTAAGCGGGCAAAATCAATGGCAGCCCTTTGCAACCACTGGGCCTGTACACGATCACGCGCATTTTCCAAAGAACGAATTTGGATTTGCTGTCGCCACATCAAACCCGCGAGCAATACCGCTACCACCCCAACCACGATCAGGGCGGTAATCGTGGCAGAGCCTTGGTCAGATGACTGAAAGTTTGGGTTTGGGTTTGGGTTTGGTGAAGTCCCCAACAAAGGCTTGTATTTAAGAAGGTCCATTACAAAGCACCCCCCATTAAACAAGAGCGGGTAATTGGCAAAGTGATGTCTTTAATCCACCACTGCATCACCACACCTTGCTGATCGGGATAGATATTACTCACAGCAGAAGTGGTGCTGGCAGTTGGATTGGTGCCGGGTGTTGTCGTAGTGCTGGCCGAACTATTGCTTGTCGGCGTAGCGGTGCCGCTGGCACTAGTTCCACTACTACCCGCACCACTCACAACTGAAGCTTGTACCTGAAATGATTGGCGCACGATAGCGGGAACCTCCAGGCTTGATAAGAGATCGCTAGAATTTAAATCGGGGTCACGACTAATGCTCGTCCACAAAGCGCCAGCCTCACTTCTGCGCAGCAAAGGACGACTCGTCCAGCGCTGCAAGCCTGTAGGGGACATGCCGTAACCTACTACCATCCAAGCATCCTGGTTATCAGCGCGATAACGCCTCATCCACCAAATATTTTTTGACCCAGCAGCCAGCGAAGTTACGGCAGAGGCATTGCCACCACTGTTAGAGCCGGATGTAGAGGCAGCCGATAACGATGCCAACTCGTCACGTCGCAAAATTTCTTGGCAATCACGCTCAAACTGCCTTACCAATTGCGTGTAAGAGGCATCTTGATTGGCACGTCGGTCAATGGTCTCACGACCTCGAATCATGGCATCCATACCCCGCCATGCCATGATGCCCACCAAAGCCATAATGACCAAGGCAACGATGACTTCTAGCAAGGCAAAGCCTGCTTCAGGCGACGAAGCGTGCTTTGTATTTGGTGTTTGAGCTTGAGCTTGAGTTTGAGTTTGAATACAGGGCTTGATCACATCACACCGCCCGAAGGATTAGAAACTACCGTTGTTAACCATGCCAATCGTGGACCACTAGCTACATCTGCGCCAGCTTGGCTAGAAAGGTAAACCGTGATTTCAATTCTTCTAAATGCTGGATTGGGGGTTGTTATGACTTTGCGTTGACAGACAAAGACATTGGTAGCTTGAGGACAACTAAATGAACTGGTGCCCAAATCTGGCCAGCCTCGGCTCATGCGTAAATCCATAAGGACATTGTCTGCGCTCCACAAAGCCATAGTGCGCTGAGATACGGCCAATTGAGTATCCGCTCCATTAGCAATAGCGCGCAATCCCGCTAACAAGGCAATGCTTAATACTGCCAAACCTACCAATACCTCTATTAGTGCAAAGCCATTTTTTGAGCTCTGAGGTAAAAGACGGTTTCCCTTGCTCATCATGGCATTGCTCCTGCCACCCAACTAAAGCGCCCATTTTTATTTCGTATCAAGACGGCTTGGCGGCTTTCTTGCTTAAGCGGAATCTGTAGCGCCTGCGTGACCTGCTCACCACCCAAGGACAGTTGTAAGGCAGCGATTTCCACCGGCTTACTCCATATCTGAGGACGGTACACATCAGGCATTAGGCCGTTAGAGCCCATGAGTGGAGAGTTTGTACTCGCAGCGTTTGAACTTCCACCCAAGCCAACACTGCCACCAGCAATTTGATTGGATCCTGTGCTTGATGCACTAGATGCGCTAGAACCCATCATGGTAGTGGAGCCATTGGCCGTAGGAGTAAAAAATCGCCAGCCTACTGAATCAATTTGAACCATGATGGGCGTGCCCGCCATCACGCTTTCTTCTTGAGCCATATTCAGAGAGCCGACTAACTGATCTAAGTTATCACGCCAATAGCGATCATCATGATTGGGTATTGCCAATACCGCTACCCCCATCACGATTGCCATAATGGCTATGGCGATTAACAATTCAATTAAAGTAAATCCGGCTTGGCCAAAATCCGCCTCACCCAACCCCACTCTTTTTGAGCGGGCCATGTGATTCTTACTAAAAAGCCTGCTTAAAAATGCTTGAGAACTTTTCAGGAAGGCTTTTATTGCCAATTGCCTATATCCGCATCGTTTCCGGTGCCTCCTGGCTTGCCATCGGCGCCATAACTGTACACATCAATCTCGCCATGAGTGCCTGGGTTGCTATATTGATATGGATTGCCCCAAGGGTCTTTGGGCACGGAGTCTAAATAACCCCCTGCTTTCCAGTTTTGCGGTACTGGCTCTGAAGTCGGTTTTTCTACTAAAGCCTTGATACCTTGCTCTGTAGTGGGGTAGCGACCAATATCTAAACGGTAGAGCTTGAATGCTTGCACCAAGGTTCCTACATCGTGCTTTGCCGCCGTCACACGTGCCTCATCAGGTCGACCCATGATTTTTGGGACGATCATCGTCGCCAAAATACCAATAATGGCAATCACCACCATAATCTCGATCAAAGTAAAGCCTGCTTCACTAGCAAAAGTCTTTTTGACAGAACGCGCTTTTGTACACCATTTTTGGCCAAGCCAGCGGGAAATAAACATAGCACTTTCGATGATTTAAACTGAATTAAATTTTAAAGGTATTTTGTCACTTTGAGCGAATTTCTCCAACGATTGCAAGACAGGCTAAAAGCCAAGCAGGAAGCCAAAAAGCAGGCTTCTGAGCAACCGTCTCTTGACGCTACTTCAGAGACAGATCAAGATCAGCGGCAAGATCAGCAGCACGATCGAGCCAGAGGTCGAACAAAAGCAAAGGGGGCTCACTTCACGACTCCTTTTACTTATACCGACCAAATCCGACATTTTTTAGCAAGTCACTTCAATCGAGGCGGACAGAAAAATACTGGGGGCGTTTCTGGTTTTGGAAAGACACCTTCAACATCCCAAACTACCCTTACCTTAAGCATTAAGCCGATCTCCATTAGTAATGCCTTAACTTCTTTCTTGATGTTGCTCACAGCAGTAGGAGTAACTTACTGGGCAATGAGAATTGCACAAATTCCAGGGGTTCCCAGTCAAGCTGCTAATGGCATCAATAAGGGCATGACCCTGTATTCAAATCAGGATGGCACTTCTGCTTATAGCTTGTTTGGTAATAAACCTATCGTTACAGACAATATTTATTTGCGCGGTGTAGTGATTACCTCTAAAAGTAAAGATGGCACTTTAGATGGTTTTGCTATTTTTGAAATTGATGGCAAACCTACTAATGCCATCAGCGTTGGTGAATCTCTAGGCAAAGGCTTAAGCTTACAAAGCATTGGTGATGAATCCGCCACCCTGCTTTACCAAGGTCAAAAGATGAATTTCAAACTGAGTAGGTCCAGCAAAGATAAAAGTAGTAGTAAAAAGTAGTGCATCGCCAACTTACATAACGATAGAGATTAACCATAGAGATCAATGATAGAGATCAGCCATATAAATGACTAACTCAAAACTCTATCTTCACGCTCTTGCGTGTGTGTTGGCAGCAGTATTCACAATGACTACCGGTCCGAGCTATGCTCAAGGCACTGATAGTGCTAATGACTTCATTCACCTCGTCACACCAGAAACTAAAAATCAGCTGTGGCTCAATCCTGGCATGGCGTCATATCACTTTCAGCAAGATAAAAACTTCAATGGTGGTAACTGGGGTGCTGGTGCCGAATATCGCTTTAATAGCGTAGCCTCAGTCACTATGGGGCGCTTTTATAACAGTGATCGTGACTACTCCAACTATGCAGGGGTTTACTACCAACCCATTGCAATTGGACCCATTAAGTTAGGCGCAGTCTTTGGGGGTTTTAATGGCTATCCCGGCGCCAATAATGGTGGTTGGTTCCCTGCGGTATTACCAGCCTTAACTTGGGAGGGCGACTGGGTTGGGGCTAATCTCTTTGTGATCCCTACGGTTGGAGATCGGGTGCATGGGGCAATTTCTTTACAGTTAAAGCTGAAGGTTTTTGATCACGAAAGAATTGCTGAGTAAATCAACTTCTTTATAAGTGCATAACCCATTAAGTTAGACGCATCGCCTAACTGTTGAGAGCAATCAAAGTGGCTATGACTCGTCGCACTTGTAAGCATTTAATCGTAATCTAGTACTGTTAACCCCACTTAGGCTTATGTAAATGGGTAAATATTTAATCACAAGATGGGAATTAAAGAGTTACAAATACAAATGCAGAATATAAGCTGATAAATCTTACGGCAATAAGACCCTCTTGGATGAGTGGAATTGCAAAAGATAAGAGTTTTCCAATCAAATAAGTAGCCCAAGGCATTCTGTTTTTCTACAGCCCTTTACCGCAAATTTTCATTTTAAAAAATACCAAACAAATAAAGCGACTGCATACCCGACTAATACACCAGCCAAAATTTCAACACGAGTGTGTCCCATGCGTTCACGCAAATATAAAGGGCTCCCAGTTGACGTTACATTAAGCTTATTGATTGCAATAGCGTGTTTTCCAACTTGTCTACGCAAGCTACTGGCATCCAATATGACAATAAATGCCAGAGCAATTGCAACCCCAAAAGCAGGATTTTGAATACCCTCTTTTAGACCAATTAACGTCACAATACTTGAAACAATCGCACTGTGATTACTTGGTAAACCACCATAACCAATCAAATCAAAAGCAAAACAACGTGCTCTTATACTATTAATCAGAAATTTTAAAATTCCCGCAATGAACCAAGCCAAAAAGGGAGTCAAAATATACGAAAAATCTTTCATAAATGCAGTCCCGAAAGAGCCCAAACACAAGCCGCAATCCAAAAAGCCACTACCGCCATCAATTGCCAATCAGCCAATAAAGCATCAGTTGGGGACTCACCACCATCCAGAGCCTCAACCACATACCAATAACGGAAAAGCCCATATAAAACTAAAGGAATGGTAATCACCAACTCTGGCCGGGCAGACATCACAAACATACTATAGAAGAGCAATGCACCAGTAGCAGACATTTCTGCATAACGATCAACCAACCCCACGGAATATCTTTCTAAAACCTTGCGGCCATCAGATCCATTTTGCGCCAGCTCTTGGCGGCGCTTAACTGCAGCCAAATAAAGGGCTAGACATAATGTTGTAACACACATCCAAGATGAAGCATTTAAATTTAAGGCAACTGCACCCGCAATCACGCGAAGTACAAAACCTATGGCGATCGTGAAAATATCAATGACTGGCTCATGTTTGAGAAAAAAGGTATACGCTAAATTAAGAGCGGAGTAGCCCACAATTACCAAGATGACTTGGGGCATAAGCGAATACCCCAAAATCAAAATAAGATAAAAGATCATTAAAAGAGATAATGCTGCACCTTTAGATACAGCCCCAGAAGCTAGAGGACGAGATTTAGACTTTTTAGGATGCCGGCGATCTGGTTCAATATCATGAATATCATTAATAATGTAAGTGGCAGAAGAGGCAACACAGAAGAACAGTGCGGCCGATAGTGCATGAGTAAAGGCAAATGGATTAAACATCTCTCCCGAAAATATTAATGGAGCAAAAACAAAGCCATTTTTAACCCATTGCTTGGGTCTTACTAGCCTTAAAAGCCCAGTCAGGCGCTCTTTTAGGCTATATGATGTCGCAGTATTTTTCATGTGTTGGGATAGTTAACTTCAAAACCAAAGTTAATCTGATATAGAGGTACCACTATTTTCGCATTAATTACAATATCAATATATATTTAGAGTCCAAAATAGAAAAAAGCCCCTTATTAAGCATTAGAATTCTGGAAGACCATAATTAAAAAAAAATTACTATCTCACCCCTTTGAAAAGCACCCTTAGAACTCAATGAAACCTATCTCCTCTTGGGGTCGCTTAAGTCAGCATAATCATCAGATCATACCTTTACATGATCGGAATAGTATCCCGAATATTATTCATCACATAAAAAATCACTTGGGGATAGCGCATGGAATGGGGCGTAGTTATGGTGATGTGGCGCTCAATCCAGAAGGAACTTTGTGGTTAACCACTGGACTGAATCATTTAATCAGCTTTGATGAAAGCTCTGGCCGTCTCCGATGTGAGTCAGGAGTGCTTTTAAGGGATATTCAAAAGCTATTCATTCCAAGAGGCTGGATATTACCTGTTACTCCTGGAACTCAGATGATCACAGTGGGGGGGGCGATTGCTAACGATATTCATGGGAAAAACCACCATCTTCTAGGATCATTCGGGGACCATATCCAACAAATAAGATTGGCTCGAACTGATGGCACTGAAATTGCATGTGGTCCCATCCAGAATTCGGAATGGTTTACTGCGACAGTTGGTGGACTTGGCCTCACCGGCTTCATAGTTGAGGCAGAGATTCAACTTCGCCCTATCCATGGACCATGGCTTAACACGGAAACCATCCCTTACTCTAATTTATCTGAATTTTTTCAATTAGCAGATTCCTCTGAAAAAGACTGGGAGCACACTGTTTCATGGATTGATTGCATGTCTAATAAGGGGCAAGGCATCTTTATGAGAGCCAATCCTAGTAAAGAATTAAACCAGACTCCAAAAATGAAGCCGGAGAAAAAAATGCCATTTGTGCCGCCTTTCTCTCTAGTTAACTCGCTAACATTGCGCCCATTTAACTTTACTTACTACGGCCTACAGAAATACAATGCTGGCCCAGGAATTGTCCATTATGAGCCTTTCTTTTATCCATTAGATAAGCTATTGGAATGGAATCGTATGTATGGACCAAAAGGTTTTTACCAGTACCAGAGCGTAGTCCCGAGAAATGTAGGGCAGGATGCTACACACGCAATGCTCAAAGAAATTGAAAAATCCGGTGAAGGCTCTTTTCTTGCTGTGCTGAAAACTTTTGGGAATCGAGAGTCTCTTGGCATGCTAAGCTTTCCAGAACCTGGTGTTACTTTGGCATTGGATTTTCCTAACCATGAGGCACGCACACATAAACTTATGAATCGACTAGATGCTATTGTTAAAGAGGCAAAAGGTCGGATTTACCCAGCCAAAGATGCGCGTATGCCTCGTGAATTATTTGAAGCTGGCTATCCAAAGTTAAATGAATTTTTAAAATATCGTGATGTAGGAATTAGCTCCGCATTATCACGGCGCCTACTAGGAAGTTAAATTGAATACTATAAAACGAATTGCCATCATTGGCGCAACATCCTCAATTGCAGAGCACTGCGCAAGAGAGTGGGCAAAACATAGTCCCGTGAATTTAATATTGGTTGGTAGAGATCAAAGGCGCCTTGAAATAGTCGCCGCTGATTTGCTAGTTCGCTCTCCAGCAGCAAAAATAGAGACTTTGGTGACAAATTTTGTCGATCCGATAGCTATTGAGAAAACCGTGGATTACTTGTTTCAAAGAGGTGCTGTCGACATAGCGTTAATTGCCCATGGTACCCTTCCTGAGCAAAAAGATTGTCAGAATAATTTAACTCTAAATTACAGCGCCCTAGAAATTAATGGTGTTTCACCGGTACTCTATGCAGAGGCCTTTGCTCAACATATGACCAAGATAAACCGTGGTTCTATTGCCATCATAGGCTCTGTGGCTGGTGATCGTGGACGAAAATCAAATTATGTTTATGGTGCCGCCAAGGGCTTGGTAACACGTTACGCACAAGGGCTACAACATCGCCTTGCACGATCAGATATTATCGTGACACTGATCAAGCCAGGTCCAACAAATACACCAATGACTTCAGCAATGAAGGGGAGCGAGAAATTCGCCCATCCAGAAAAAGTAGCGAAAGACATACTTATAGCTATTAATAATAAAAAATCTGTAGTTTATACCCCAAGTAAATGGCGATTTATAATGTTAGTAATTACACATTTACCATCCGCTATTTTCAATAAAATCAACATATGAAACTCAAGTCAAATCACCCAAACCCCGAAGTAAAAATAACTTATCTTCTTTATGTTCTGCCCTGTTTTTTAGTTGCCTTTTTTAGTTACAAATCAAAAGGATTTCAACTTGACGATGCATTAATTTACTTACGCTATATAAGAAACTTTCAAAATGGTTACGGCCTTGTTTATAACCCTGGGGAGCAATTTAACGGCCTTACTTCGCCATTGTTTTCATATCTCATGGTGTTGGGCTCTTTTTTCACAAAAAATCTGCAAATTCTATCAATTGCCTCATCTGGCTGTTTTCTTGCCATTGCAGCGATCATAGGGGGGAAGTTATTTTCAAAAACCTCTCTTGGGCAATTATTTACAAGTTTAAGCATTGCCTCATTTGGTTATTTTTATCTTACATTTGGGATGGAAACCCCCTTATTTTTATTGTTGTTATCCCTTTCTCTTTATCTATATAAAGTAAATTCTCGATATTTATTTCTCTCACTTGCTTTTTTGGTGATCACAAGAAGCGAAGGGATACTTTTAGCGGCTCCGTTAACTATTGCCCTGTTAGTGAGAAATAAAAAGCTTCCAAATATCAATATATTATTACTAAGCATTCTCATTTTTCTCACTCCATATATCATTAATTATATAAACTATGGGGATTTTATTGCCGCCACTGCCAACGCCAAGATTGGTCAGGGTAAATCTGGATTATGGGGATATGGCTGGATATTTTTTAATATTGATTACTTGTTTGATTGGGCATTTTCAGGAAAAAAATTCCTAGCAATTTCTCTTATTGTCACCTCAATTTATGGTGGATTTCTTTTAATTAGAAATAGAGTGGCCTTGCTTTCTATGGTTTTCTTAGTGTTACTATTGGGATTTTATGGTTGCCTCAATATACCTAACTACCACTGGTATTATGCGCCCTTCTTTTTCTTTTTTATAATTTTTTCATGCTCTGGTATTGAATCTTTTGCAAAAGAGTTGTTGAGGTACCCATGGCCAAGTAATCAAACATTTGTTTTCTTAATTACCCTAACGGCTCTCCCCTTTTTTTATATTAATACCATCTCATTGAATGGCGGAGGAAGAAACGAGCCATATGCTCAAGTTGGAACCTGGTTAAAAGAAAATACCAATCAAAATGCATCTATAGCAATGGTTGAGATTGGAACAATTGGCTGGTATTCAGATAGAAGGATTATTGATATTCTTGGGCTGGTAAATAAGTTTAATGCTGACTACATAACCAAAGGGGATGTTACCAGCTGGATTAAAGACTACCAGCCTGACTATATTCTGAAACATGAGCCTATTTGGCCCCATGAAAAAGCAACAATAGAACTTGAAAAAATTGGGGCCTACAGCCCTGATCCAACTTTCAATCAACCAGGATTTGTGCTTTTGAAAAAAACAGATAAATATACTGATGGCCAAATCGCCAACTCTCTTCACGGATCTTAATTTTTAGCGTCATTTAAAATCAGAATAGTGTTGTTGATAGAATTTATAATCTAGAAATTTATCAATATCCAGGAAGTTGAATGGCTATAATCTCGCCTATGAAATTTTTATTAAGTGGCGCTTGTAGATTTTTTGTAAAAAGGTTAAAACTGATAGTCCCTTTGGGCTGCCCTTTACTCTCCTAGTGGTCAGCCTAGCATTACTATAAAACCTCTAAATCATTCATTTAGTAACGCCAAAATACCACAAAAATTACAAATTAGATGGAATTTTTCAGCTTGGAGTTCCAAAGACTTTTAGTGCCAACAGTTTAATTATACAAAAACTAAAAAATACCCTATATTAATCAATATACTTAACCCAGTAAAGCTAAATGGGCTATATACCTACCTGAGTGATTGATAAATTAATTTTATTAATCAGCATCTAAAACTTTGCAGAAGATACAGAACGAAATACATATAATTTCATACCAATAAAATTTAAAATTGCCGATACTCCAGCAGAGAATATAAAAGAAATATATATCGAAAAATCATTTCTTTTAAATATATTCAACATTATCGAATTAATGATAACATTTGCGCCTAGAGTTACCGTGTATAAGGAGATAAATTTAATGGCATTGCCTGCTGAGTGGACTGAATATGAAAAGGTCCAAAATCGATTTAAATAATATGATGCAATAGTACCAAAAATAAATCCGCATCCCTTGGAAATTTCAATAGGCGGAGTAAAGAAAAAAACCGAGCTACGGTAAAAGAAAAAATCCACCATAGCCGAAAAAATACCAACTAGAATGAACTTTAAAAACTGAAAATTAAACATAGAACTTTTAGAATTCATTCGGGGCTAATTAAATTTGGCCTTAATAAGTAACTGTACAACCAAAATAATGCAGGGGCAGCCAAAATTGAGGCCTAGCTAGATATAGTTCGGCGACAAAAATTTTTTCACTATTTTTTTGATGGATCTGTATTTTTTTCAACACAGCTTGCACTACTCTAATTGACACTGCAATATCTAAGGTAACGTGTTGCGTTTTAATTCAGAAAAAATTAAGCATAAATAGAAAAAACCAAAGGCTATAAATTAGGTGGCCATTTATAACTAAAATCACCTCTTATTAAGGAAAGATTAGGATTGTATGCGGGATCATTTTTTAATAGACTACCCCATCGACCAATCATGTATTTAGCCTCCTGATTAAATCTAAGAACTTTTTCAACTGAATCTTCCGCCCCCCTTGTGGCAGATTCGTAATGGTAAAGCTCTGCATATGGGGTCCATACATTGCGATAACCCACTTCTTTTAATCTTAAACAAAAATCAACATCATTAAATGCAACCTGCAAATCATTCTCATTCAAACCGCCTACGCTCTGATAGAGATCCTTTTTAACGAGCAAGCAAGCTGCACTTACAGCGGAAAAAGAATTAATTAGATTTGCTCGCCCAAAGTAACCATTGTGACCCCTTTGCATTCTGTCATGAGCATGTCCAGCAACAGCGGAAGCGCCAAGCCCAAGAATTATGCCACCGTGCTGCAACGTATTATCTGGATACCATAAACGTGCTCCAACGGCTCCAATATTAGGCTGCAATGCAAGGCTCACCATCTCTGATAGCCATTCCGCAGAGATTACCTCAAGATCATTATTCAACAAGCCAATCAAAGAGCCCTTTGCTAATTTAACCGCTGAATTATTAAGGGCGGAGTAATTAAAAGGCCTTCCATCCCGTATAACCCTTACATTGTTTTTAGATTTTAAATCTTCAAAATACTTCAATACATTAATATGATCAGATCCATTATCAATAATAACTATCTCATAGTTTTTATAATCTGTTTTCTGGATAATACTTTCAATACATTTAGTTATCAATTCAAATCCATTTCTAGTCGGAATTATTAAGCTAACTAAAGGCAGGTCAATCGGTAGCTTATAGTGGACTCTATATCCAAATCCGACTAATTCAGCACTTGCATTTATTTCTTCCCTTTCAAAATGCTCATTAAGCGCCCTTTCCCCGGCGATCATTGCATATGGCTTTGCCTCTGCAGAATAAGCAGTACTTCCAGCATGTACCCTCCAGTGATATAAAACGCGAGGAATATGGTGAATTTGATTTTCATTGATCATTTCAATAGACCTTAAGGCCAAATCATAATCTTGAGAGCCTTCCAGACCAAGTCTAAAACCCCCAATACACCTCAAAAGACTTGACTTATAGACACCAAGATGAGAGATCATATTTTGGGAATAGAATAGATCTCTGTTCCAGTCACTTTTAAAGTATGGATCGAACCTTTTGCCCAACTCATCAACCTTATCCTCATCTGAATATATTAATTGAGCATCGGGATGCTGATTTATTGCATCTACAACCCAAAATAAAGCATGAATATTTAATAAGTCATCCTGATCAAGAAGGGCTACCCATTCACCACTTGCTAATGCCAAGGCACTGTTAGATGCCGCTGAGATGTGACCATTTTTTTCACGAAATACTATCTTTATGCGAGGATCTTCTTCTGCATATCCCTCTAAGATAGATTTCACAGACGAATTAGTGGAGGCATCATCTGCAATGCATAGCTCCCAATTTGGATAGCTCTGCTGTTTCACGGATTCAATAGCTTGAATTAACCAATGCTCAGGTGGGTTGTAAGTTGGAATAAGTATCGAGATGAGAGGGGCAACCTTGAACCCATGTATTCTTTCAGCCAAACCCTGAGAAGCCTTTTGACTCAAAACATTGTAAGCTTCAACCCATAATCCATAGTCGCTCGATTGAGGCGGATGACCCTCATGAATCCCATGGCTTAAATAATGCTCTAAACCACTTCTGAAATCACCCTTTAAAACTGCCTGAGCAACATCAGGCCTCTTTAATAAATACTCTCTCTCGTTAAAGCGTACTCCAGTCACTTTATCGATTTTACCTTTAAGACCTTGAAGCCCCTCCGCAGAAAGAACTGAAAAAAACTTGTAGATAAGCTGAGTAGCTGAGTTAAATCTAGAAAAATTACTTCTTATTGCCGTGACTCTATAGTCAACATTAAACTTAATCGCATTATATTTTCTTGGGAGAGCGGTAATAATTCCCATACTAGGGTTGGACAGAATTTTTTTACTGAAAAGCGATAATTGAAACCTTATATTTAAAATTTCTTGCTTTAGCATTCGTATTGAATTTGTAATCTTCCAACTAGTAGAATTGTAGATAGATAATATTTCAGCATCTTTTTGTGCAAGCTCTTGGTTAAGAGCAACTAGTGCAACATCTTTTTGTGCAAGCTCTTGGTTAAGAGCAACTAGTGCAACATCTTTTTGTGCAAGCTCTTGGTTAAGAGCAACTAGTGCAACATCTTTTTGTGCAAGCTCTTGGTTAAGAGCAACTAGTGCAACATCTTTTTGTGCAAGCTCTTGGTTAAGGATCGTTACCTGATCTTGAGATTCGCCTAATTGCTTTTCAATGCCTTCAATAATCTCATCCGGGGAAAACTCGCGAATCGAGTGTAAATTATTCAACTGCAACTTTTCTTCATCAAACCTATACTGCTCACCTTTTCCGCTCAACCGATCTGTTGAAACTACAAGAGCCTCAGATCCGACTACTATACGATGCCCAAGTAAATTTTTCTCATAATTAGCTTTTTTTATCAGGCAGATAGAATTGATAAATTCTATTGAATGAATTTGAGAAAGAATTTTTTCATCAATCGTACACTCATACCTAGCAAAAAACCCTTTCAGAATTTCTGACCTAGATCTTTCATTTCCCCAATGCTGATAATTCAATATATCGGCCAATCTCTTAAAAAATGTGATTGATGAGTAGGGGTTATAAATTCCTCCATCATAGCTAGCCCAATAACTGCAATGCAAATCTTCAGCAATAAAAATCCCACCTTCTTTTAAGAGGGAAAAGTATAGTAGAAAAGATTTAACTATATCGCTCGATTGATGCGACCCATCATCAATGATGATTTCAAAGTTATCTGAGATCTGAAGAATTTTTGCCATTGATTCTTCGCTGTTCGCGTCACCAACAACAATATGAATTTTTTTACTATCGTAATTCAATAATCCGCATTTGGGATCAATATCACACCCGATAATACTCTTGAGATTTGAAAAATATTTTTCCCAAATCTCAATAGAACCTCCATTTTGGACCCCAATCTCAAGCATAGAAATTGATTGGCTTCGGTAAGGCGCTAATATCTCCTCATACACCTCAAGATATAAACTCCACTTATCGGATACCTTACCATCGTGCTCTCTGTATATATCTGCCAATGACTTCATAACACCTTCTTCATTTCAACTTTTGCAAATTCAACTCCCACCAACCCCCATCGGACCTTGCTAGAAGTGACATTAATAACAGCTGCTTCGTGCATCCAGTGGTGCTGTATATTTTGCTGAAGATTTCCGTCCGCCAAAGATGCCATGATTGTGTATTCTCCATTGGGGAGCATGGGAAGTTTGAAAACAAAATTAGCCTCAATCACGCAACCCGACCCGGCTGAAATTGGCTGAAAATTAGTAAACGGTAAGGTGTTTTCTCCAAATAAATCCTGTCCCAGCTTATCTCGTAATAAAAAACCTATAATGGGGCATTCCATATCTTGATATATAGAAGCTGTAATTACCACCTTAACTGACTCCCCCCCTTTTAGCACACCGAAAACACCACCATCATTCAGAAGCTCAAGTTGAAATGTTTTAATTTCTCCAGCACCTGTCTTCCATCCATTTGAATCGTCTAAATTAGTGCTAACAAAAAAATTCCCGCCATATTCAATGATCGATGGCTCTTGTGCAGAAGTAGCCGTGTTTACTTCATCGTCGTCTAAACTTAACCCATCATTAACTGTCATTAGAGAGTCATCGCAAACCAGCTTTATTTCCTCGCCGTAGACTTCCTGAAATGTATACTGAAGATAATCACCTGAAATGTCCTTGGAGGCACCTTTTTCTCTAACGCTCCCCTTATGGAGCCATACCACCTCTTCGCATAAATTTAGAATTGACCCCATGTCGTGACTGACAAATAGCAGTGTTCCCGTAGCTTTAAATTTGCGAATGAAGCGCATGCATTTTTGTGTGAATACCGCATCCCCAACCGATAGAGCCTCATCAATCACCAAAATATCTGCATCAACGTGAGCAATTACTGCAAATGCAAGCCTGACCATCATACCGCTTGAGTATGTTTTAACTGGTTGATCAATAAAGTCGCCAATGTCTGCAAATTCAGCTATTTGCTTAAATCGAAGATTTGTTTCTTCAAGGCTTAATCCGAGAATAGATGCATTCAAATAAACATTCTCTCTGCCGGTAAATTCAGGATTAAAACCAGATCCAAGCTCCAATAGAGCTGCTACGCGCCCATTCACCTGTACATTACCGCTTGTTGGCGTTAAAGTTCCACAAATGATTTGCAATAAAGTTGATTTTCCAGAGCCATTGCGCCCAATAACTCCCAGGGTCTCCCCTCTTTTGACTTCAAAAGATACATCCTTTAATGCTGAAAATTGAGTGTAATAATTTCTTGACTTCCCACCCAACCACTTAGCCAATCTCGGCAAAAAGAACTGTTTTAAACGATCGCCTGGAGCATTGTAAATTTCATAAGATTTACCCACACCCTCAATCGAAATTGCAATTTCATTAGAGGACATCAGCAAACCCCTTCCTCGTTTTTTGAAACCATGCATACCCCAACCACATAATAATTATCGCCACAAGCGTATAGAGCCTTAAACCCATCCAATCTGGGGCTTTACCAAAAATTAGAACGGCTCTTGCTTGCTCAATAATAAAACTTACTGGGCTTAGTGCTATCCACCCCTGAAATTCTTCGGGCAAGGAGCTAAGGGGGTAAAAAATAGGCGACACGAACATTAATACAGTGGTTAACAATCCAACAGTTTGACCCACATCGCGCACAAATACGCCAATTGATGCTAAAAACCACGAAAAACCCAAGCTTAAAATTATTAATGGCGCAAAGACCAATGGGAGGTAAAGGGCGGTCCAGGGCAAATAACCATTAACCAGCAAAAAAGTAGCCACTAGAATTAGGAGGCTAACTAAGGCATGAAAAATCGCGCTTCCCATACTGATAATAGGTAGCAATTCTAAGGGGAAAACAACTTTTTTTACATAATTAACATTACTGATTACCAAACTTGGAGCGCGGTTAATTGTTTCCGAAAAAAGGCCAAACACAATCATCCCAGTAAATAAAATTATAGAAAATTCGGCCTTATTATCAGCTGCACTTCCGGCCCACTTTGCCTTAAACACTACGGAAAAAACAAAGGTATATATGACCAGCATAAAGATAGGGTTCAGGAAAGACCATGCTAAACCAAAAATCGACCCCTTATAGCGGCCTATAACCTCACGCTTAACCATCTGGTAAATTAAACGTCGATTTCCAATAATGCTGGCGGCTAAAGCCAATAATGATGTTGGTCTCACTTGATGTGGGTTGATAAATTGAGTCATGGTGTGATTTATTCTTATATTTTCCTCATTAAAGCCGCCAGCAAAAGGCTTATTGTTCCACGCCAAGTTTGACGATAGAGGCCCGCAACCTCCATTAACCGCAAGCGATCTCTAAATGGTGCGCCCCTCATTCTTTTAAAAAGTTCGAGAGTCTCTTGACCACCATGATTTAGCAATGGCTTGATGGAGCATAAAGCAGCGATGTTCATATCACTCCATTGCCTAAATTGCCCTTTAAACACCATGGAAATGCGCTCCACCCTGGCAAGAATAGAATTGTTACCACCCACCAATGCGTCTTTATGTTGACGGTAAAGAACTTGCGCTTCTGGATCGTAAAAAACGACTCCACCTATTCCGGTAACCAACTGATAGACCCACCAATCATGAGAAGGATGATTAACTGAGCCCGCTTTTTCTAAATATTCTTTTGTCTTTTGATTAAAAACCATGGTGTTCCCACCAGCAATGCTTTGAATGAGCGCATTACGAAAGGTTCGTGGAAATGCAAAGAGTGGTGAACTTCCAACTTTTCGCAATTTCTCATCTACATAAGTCGTACGCCCACAATACACATAAGCCTCGTCAGGCCCTTGATTTTGCGCAATGTTTTGCAAGGCTACCGCTAATTTTTTGGGCAACCACACATCATCCTGATCACAAAAAGCATAGTAATTAGCCTTAATTTCTGGGTCGCACGCTAAGGATAAAAAATTCTGGCAAAACCCTTTTTGCGGACCGCTGCGAATAATTAATTTACCTGAAGGCCAGCTGGCTTGATATCGTTGCAATATTTCCAAAGTTCTATCGTTTGACCCATCATCACTGGCAAATACCACCCAATTTTGGTGCGCTTGTCCTTCAATAGATTCAAGCTGAGTCACTAAAAACCGGGCCCCGTTATAGGTACAAAGTAAAATTGCCACCAAAGGAATTGCTGGACTTGCATCCAATGAGGAGTTCCCACTAAATAAATCAGACACTTACAGAATCTTCCGGCCAAATTGTAAGTTGATTTAAAAGCAAAATTATCCTGAATTAGACGTTAACTTATTATTTCAACGATTATAACGATTTAGAGGGATAGGTAAAAGTTACCAATTAATAACAAAAATGTTAAAAACAAAACAATGATGAAATGAATGACTAAAAGCTTGTCAATATCCTTTAACACCCTTCCCCAACCCACCAATCAATGAGTCGCTGGCACATACCCATCTACCAACTCTTGCAGTCTCGTCCTGATCTCTCCAGTATGACAAGAGTGCAAAATTTGCCCTAAAGCCTCTAATTTTTGTTCTAAAAAAGGTAAAGGTAAAAAATGCTCATTGGCTTTCATGATCCTTTGATGGTCAGTGGGGTGCGGATTTTCACCGATCAATAACTCTTCATAGAGCTTTTCCCCTGGGCGTAGTCCAGTGACTTCAATCTCAATATCACCCTCAGGATTGTCTATACAGCGCACTTCCAACCCCGATAGCTCAATCATATGCCTAGCCAGATCCATAATCTTGACGGGTTCACCCATATCCAAAACAAAGACATCCCCGCCTTTAGCCATTGCTCCAGCCTGAATCACCAAAGTAGCAGCCTCGGGAATAGTCATGAAATAACGCGTTACCTCAGGATGGGTAACGGTAATAGGGCCGCCATTTTTAATTTGCTTGCGAAATAAAGGGACCACCGAACCAGAAGAATCAAGCACATTACCAAAGCGCACCATTGAAAAAGTGGTTTTTGATGAAAGGTCTGAATTAGCCAAGGCCTGCAATACCATCTCCGCCAAACGCTTAGATGCCCCCATTACATTAGTGGGTCTGACTGCTTTATCGGTACTAATTAATACAAAATTGGCTACTTGGAATTTCATAGCGGCTTTTGCCACTATCCGGGTGCCATATACGTTATTTTGAATACCTTGGGCAAAATTTTCTTCTACCAAGGGAACATGCTTGTAAGCTGCCGCATGAAAGATAGTATTTGGTCGGTTTGTACCCAGCACTTGATCAACCAATTGTTCGTCTTGAATAGATCCCAAGACTGGTAGCAGTCCAATGGAGTGATTTAAGCCTGATAAAGTCATGCTTTCCAGTTTTGCCAATAACTCTTGATGGATTGAGTAAAGAGCAAATTCACTTTGTTCAAATAACACCAATGTTTTTGGGTTTTGCCGGATGATTTGGCGACATAACTCGCTACCGATTGAGCCACCCGCTCCAGTAACTAACACCACTTCATTGGAGATATTTTGCTGAAGAAGCTTGGGGTTGGGACTAACTGGGTCTCTACCCAAGAGATCTTCAACATCTAGCTCGCGTAAGTCAGAGGCGGTGATTTTTCCTTTTGCTAAGTCACTTAAATCCGGCAAGGTTCTTACTGACACCTTTGCTTCTGAAACTAGCGCCAATATCTCATTACGCCGTGATCGACTTACTGAGGGGATGGCCAGCAACACATCGCTAACCTTGAGTGAGTTCACTAAACTGCTTAATTCTTCCGCTTTAAAAATTCCTAAGCCATTTAATACTCCACCCTGCAAATGTGGATCATCATCCAAATACCCAACCACCTGAACCTGATTACTATTGCGCATCGCGCCAGCCAACTGCCTGCCTGCAGCGCCAGCGCCATAAATGAGTACTCGCGGCAAATTGACTGAGGCTAATTGCTTCCCATTACCTGAGTTACCGAGCCAAAATCGCGCAAAGGCACGCAACGATCCTACAAAAATCAACAGGAGCATCGGTTGAATAATGCCCACGGTGCGCGGCACTCCAATAAAGCCATATGCGGTAAATATAGTTGCATAAGCAATGCCATAAATCACGCAGGCTTTGGCCACAGTCATTAATGCAGCCCAACCCGAATATCTAAAAATAGCCCTATACAAACCAAAGAAAATAAAAACAGGTAAAGCTAAACCCAATGCGGCAACCAAGGCAAAAATTGGGATTTCCGACAAAGGCGTTAAAACACCAATGCGCAAGTAATAAGCAACCCACACTGCCAAAATACATAAGCAGGCATCCAAAATGAATGCGATAAAACGCTTAGCTAGTCGAGGCAAGCTAAGTGTTTGAGTGGCAACTGCGCGAAGAACCATAAGAATTAGTTAATGTGAAACGCCATCACGGCGAATGACCTTCAAAAAAGTGAGGTACAAAATTTGGATATCAAAAAAGAATGACTCCCGATGAAGATACTCTTCGTCCAGTTTAACCTTTTCAGGTATCGCCAACTCATCCCGACCATTGACTTGCGCCCATCCTGTGAGACCAGGTCTTAGGGTATCTACACCCTTTTGGGTTCGTAGTTCGATCAGGTCTTGTTGATTAAAGAGCGCTGGTCTTGGCCCCACAAAACCCATATCCCCAATCAAGATATTCCAAAGTTGCGGTAATTCATCAAGGCTAGATTTTCTTAAGAACCCACCAATAGGAGTTAATAAAGACTTTGGATCTGCAATTAAATGGGTAGCCACTACTGGAGCGTCCACCTTCATAGTGCGTAACTTAGCCATTTTGAAGATTTGATTATTTTGCCCCACTCGATCAGACCAATATATTGCCGGGCCTTTAGATGTTAGGCGTACTAATAAACAAAGCAAAAGCAATGGAATTGAAAAGATCAATAACAATATTGCCGCTAGCAAAAAATCAAATAATCTCTTCATTTTTTTAAATACCACTCCACCGTCTTCTTCAACCCCTGATCCAAAGTCAATGGGGGTGTCCAGTTCAATAACTCGCGCGTTTTTCGAATATCGACCTCAAGGGACTCAAACAATCTTTTTGCCACTCCACCTTTGCCAAGGGCTTTGGCTACTCCACCTAGGAGTTTGCTTGGTACTGGAATCAGCAGGGTTCGCACCCCCATAAAAAAAATCAGTTTACGCAATAAACCCGTTAATGAAACACTCTCGCCATCGCCAGCCAAAAATACCTGCCCCGCAGCATTGGGGTTCTTTACACAAGTCAAAATCAGACTAACCAAATTATCCAACCCGACCATACTTCGGACATTTTTAATGGCACCAAACGGTAGAGGTATCTGATAACTCAGTATCTTCATCATTGCAGCAAAGTTGGCCCCCACCCTTGGGCCATACACCAGCGGAGGACGAATAATAACCAACTCCATTCCCGTTAATCTTGCTAACTCCATTAAAGCTAGCTCCGCTTCCAATTTTGACACTCCGTAGGGATCCTCGGGAGCGGGCTCATCCTCAGCAGTAAAAGGATGACCTTGACGGGTAGATTCACCATTCACTTTAATAGAGCTCAAATAAATAAATCTGCGCACTCCCGCACTAGCAGCAGCTCTTGCCAGCATCAAAGCGCCCTCCACATTGATAGTGCGATAAGCCTCCAAAATCTGCGTAGTATTATTTACAGTGGACTCTTTCATGACATGTACACGTGCAGCCAAATGAATGACCACATCCACACCTGTTAAAGCATGTCGTAAAGCATCACTGTCATCACCATCACAATTGCTATTACTACTATTACTAATAGCATCTTGATTAGATATCCTCCCCAAGGAGGGGATAAGAACATTTTCTATTGCTCCTGATAATTGATGTGGCTTACGGGTTGCCGCTCTTACCTGATAACCCAAGCTATCTGCTTGCTCACACAAGGCATGTCCGACAAACCCATTAGCGCCAGTTACAAAAATATTGAAAGCGTTTTTTGCGCTAATACCTATATTCATCTCTTTTTACCACCAGTCAAAGCCAACAGAAAACACATGAGGCTAAATATCCATTGATCTCGAGATCTTCTGCGACAGTGCTTTGCATTCAACCCAAGGCGAATATAGCCTAGCCTACTGCCATCTAAACATGACTTAAAAAAAGATGATTCATTAAGCTTATTTGCCTGCGCCATTAAGCGACTTTGCTCAAACGCCCAGCCAGACAATACTTTTTTAGCGCGGTGAACAAGCGCCTTTAAGCCTTTATTAGTTCCCACTTGATTTGCCTCATGCTGACGATAGAGCATAAGCGCTTGATCATCAATTAACCATTGATATTGGTGGGCACGTGCAAATGCATAAATAAACCAATCATGTAACCCAACTTTATTCACAATACCAGCCTGACCCTGGACTTGTTTTTGAAGTGCCATAGCAAAGGATTGAGTGAAGACATAGGTGCACCCTGGTCCAGCCGCTTCAAACAGAAAATCCCATTGCACTTGTGGCTGAGATTTAGTGATCAGGGCTTCCTTGCCATTAGACCAAAATGCAATCACATTACTTGAGTAGGCGGCTATATTTTCTTTATGGAGAACATCAATAGCTCTGGCCAATTTATTGGGCAACCAAATATCGTCTTGATCCGCTAAAGAAACATAATCAAAGTGAGAAAAATCCGCATCGCTGATCAGTCTAAAAAAATTCGGGGCAGCTCCACCAAAAACCTTGCCATGAGGCAAGATACAAATGCGAGAATCCTTTAAGGCTAGTTGAGCAAACCATGCCTCAGTACCATCAGTCGATTGATCAATGCTAACCATTATGGTTACCTCTACATCGACTTGATTCAAAATAGAGTCTACTTGTTCAGCCAGCCATTGGATGCCATTAAAAGCGGCAAGTAAAACCAGAACTGATGGCTTATCTTTAGGTAAACAAGGTGTTTTCATCAGACTTTAAGGATTTTCTGGATCGTAGTTGGGCTGCAATTCAGGGTGACATATTTGAGATGTTCCAGAAACTGGCATATAGGTCAGTAAACCACGTGCGCAGCCATAGGTGATTAAAAAAGCGATTACCAACCAAAGTAGCGTCTTCTTATTATTTTTATGCAACTGCACCAAAGCAGAGCCTAAGACCAAGGCCAAAGGCAAAAGTAGTAGATCTGCTAAACGCGAGGCTATGACAACATTAAAGCGAAATACCTGCAGAATAATTACCGCCAAAAACCCTGAAATTAATGCAATTTTTTTCAGTTCTTGCCATACTTTTGTGGATGACTCGTGCAACCTCCACACCAACAAAGTTAGCATGGCGACAAAGATAGAAAAATACTGAAATAGGCCTGAACTATTTTGTTTGCGATAAATTGCCCCGACGGAATACGCCATGTAGCGCGCGTGAATAGCCTCACCCAAAGACAAGACCAAATCTCTTACTAGCGAGGAGTAAGCTAAAAGTGCAGCCACAACGGTAATGACTATGAATATCCAAAGTCCCAGTCGCTCATACAGAATGAGCAAAATAAAGACAATAAAAAAAGCCGCTACAGAAAGATGAAATGTTGTTGCCACACACAGAATGACCAAAGCTTGAATACGCCTGCCTTTTGCGAACCAAATAAGTGCCCAAAGTGCAATGGAGAGTGCTAATGCAACTCGAATTTGCGTACCTTCATGTAAAAAACTCAGAATCAACAAATAAGGCAATACATCTAATAGGCTAGGTTTTGGACTCAGTTGTAATAAGGCAAATAATTTAATAGCGAGGGCGCCCAAAATTAAAAGCGCAAAAAAAATCCCAAAAGGGAGAACCATCGTGCCTATCGCTTGGATCGAATAATAAGCAGGATCACGGAAATATCCATTTAAACCAAAGAAACGATCCGCTGGTGATAAAGCTAAAGCATCATCAAACCAGCAATGATAAGCAAATACATCTCTTGAAAAAGCATGAGTTAAGCCTAATAACACCAGCCAAACTACTATGAGCCAGAATAAAGGTTTTAATTTTTGTAATGAAAAAGACATTTGTTAATTTTAATGCATTCTCTAAATTAGAGAAACGCTAATAGGACGGCAAAAACAAGCGCCGTTAGACAATAAGAAAATACTCTGCCATAGAGCAATGAAGTTCCCGCTTCTTTTAAATTTCCCGCATCGATCAAGCGCATCGAAACTGGATCTTGAATGGCAAACACCAATAAGGTTGCAAAAAAATTCATGAGCTGGCCAAAATAGACTGAAGTCATGCGCATCTCTGGATAAAGAGTTGCAATGCCAAATGGGATATACATAGCAACCACAATTAGGGTATTAGTAAAGGCAGAGTAAACCGCAAGCTTAAAAGAACTTTTATTAAAGTGTCCGGTATCGCGCCATACAGAAATCTTAGAGACATGCTTGAATGAGGGGTACAAGATGGGCAGCAATAAGATCCGCACAAAATCACAAAGTGCCCTAGATTTTATCAATGAGAATACGGTCAAAATTCCCAAAATTGATGCGAAGAAAAAGATTAGTGAGACCGGAACCGTTAACCTACCCGTTTCAAATGCAAACGAAAGAATGAAAATCACTACTACGTTGGAGATGCGAGCAAGATACTGAACCAAGTTGGACATGGCTAATACCTCAGCCAAACCATGTATACCAGCCACTCTTAGAAATACCGCATAGGCATCCAATACAAAACCCACCATGAGCACTGCAACTAAGGAGCAAAAGACAATGAGCCCAGGCAGATCATGGAATACATTAACCATGAACAGACACCCATGTCTTTGAATCAAAATCAAATTGCTTGACCACTTTTGCAGGAATGCCAACCGCAATTGAGTTGGGAGGAATGGATTTATTCACCACTGAGGCCGCGCCGATAATGGAATTGTCCCCAATATGAACGCCCTTCAATACACAAACCCCCTCGCCTAGCCATACATTATTTCCAATACGCACTGGCGCAACTAATAGCAGTTTTTCAGATTGCAATTCCGTAGGTAGCGATACCGGGAAACCGTCTCCACTATAAGTACCATGATCATGATCGGAGATGTAGACCTTGCTGGCCATTAAGACGTTATTGCCAATCTCCACCGACTCGACTGCCCCAATGTGAACATAATCACCCACCTGGACATTGCTACCAAATTTGACCTGATGCAAACCCTCTCCAAAAGCATCGATACGCAAGCCCACTCCAGAGGTAAAGTTTTTTCCAAATTCAATCGCGGATATTCCGCGTAAATAGTAGGGATAACGAATCAGCCTAACGTTTACTGAGATGCATTTAGTTAAAACAACATCCCTTAAAAGTCGCAAACTTCCCAAAAAGCCATACCTTCGCAAGGCCCCTTTTAAGTTATCCGTGGCTCGCACCTTGACCGCACGATTTGCTGATACCCCAATCTCACTCATCTCATGCAACCTTAATAAATAGGATTTTTTTACTTAGTAAACGACTCATTGCACTTTTCATTAATGACTTTTCTCAAAGTCACGATAAGCTCTCTCTAGGCCGTCTAAAAGAGATATTTGCGCCTGCCAACCTAATTTCTCAAGGCGACTTGAATCCATCCACTTCCTTGGCGGCCCATCAGGCTTGCTGAAATCAAATTGAATTTCACCTTCATAACCCACCACGGAAGCTATTGTTACAGCCAGCTCAGCAATCATTACATCAGAACCAAATCCCACATTAATGTGGCTTTGCATTGGATCGGTGGATCGATCGTAAATGGCTTTGTCTAGCTCCATCACAAACACGGAGGCAGAAGCCATATCGTCAACATACAAAAATTCTCTTTTAGGAGTACCTGTACCCCATATCACCACTTCTGGCAGATGATTAATTTTGGCCTCATGAAAACGCCTAATAAGAGCTGGAATCACGTGGCTATTCTCTGGGTGGTAGTTATCTCCGGGGCCATAAAGATTGGTTGGCATCACCGAGCGATAGTCAATACCGTGAGATTTTCCATATTGACGGTTATAACTCTCACACATCTTAATGCCAGCGATTTTAGCAATGGCATAGGGCTCATTGGTGGGTTCTAATTTTCCCGTCAGTAATGCATCCTCCCTCATAGGCTGAGGGGCAAGCTTTGGATAAATGCAACTTGAGCCCAAAAAGAGCAGCTTCTTAACCCCATGCGTAAAGGCTTGATGAATCACATTGCCTTGAATCATCAAGTTGTCATAGATAAACTGCGCAGGATAGGTATTGTTAGCATGAATACCCCCCACCTTAGCAGCAGCCAAGTAGACTTGATCTGGCTTTTCATGTTCAAAGAAGGTCTGCACAGCAGCTTGATTCGTTAAATCTAACTCTGCATGTGTCTTAGTAATAATATTGGTATAGCCCTTAGCCTCTAAATTGCGGACGATGGCAGTCCCAACCATGCCGCGGTGACCAGCAACATAAATTTTTGGATTGAAGCTTGAGTTCATCAATTAATTTTCTTTGCCTACCGCTACAGAATATCCGTGATCATTTAAAAGTGCATGTCGCTTAGCTTGATCTAAATCGTTAGCAATCATTTCCACAATCATTTCATCTAAGGTGATTTCCGGAACCCAGCCCAACTTCTCCTTAGCTTTGGTCGGATCACCCAAAAGGGTTTCTACTTCAGTTGGGCGGTAATAGCGCGAATCAATTCTGACAATGACATCGCCAACTTTTAATGCTGGAGCATTCTTACCAGCAATAGACTCCACGATAGCTACTTCAGCCTCTGCTTTGCCTTCAAATCGCAAAGTGATACCGAGCTCTTTAGCACTTCTTACAATAAATTCTCGGACGGTAAATTGCACCCCAGTAGCAATCACGAAATCTTCTGGTTGCGCTTGCTGCAACATTAACCATTGCATACGCACATAATCTTTGGCATGACCCCAATCACGTAATGCATCCATATTGCCCATATAGAGACATTTCTCTAAACCCTGAGCAATATTTGATAGGCCGCGAGTAATCTTGCGAGTAACAAAGGTTTCACCGCGACGCTTGGATTCATGGTTAAACAAAATACCATTGCATGCATACATCCCATAAGCTTCGCGATAATTCACCGTAATCCAATAGGCATATAGCTTCGCTACCGCATAAGGACTTCTCGGATAAAAAGGGGTTGTTTCTTTTTGGGGGGTTTCCTGAACCAACCCATACAACTCAGAAGTAGATGCTTGGTAAAAACGGGTTTTCTTTTCTAAACCTAAAATCCGAATAGCCTCCAAGATTCTTAAGGGGCCAATTGCATCAACATCCGCTGTATATTCTGGCGACTCAAAAGAGACCGCTACGTGACTTTGTGCACCCAAATTATAAATCTCGTCAGGCTGCGTTTGTTGAATGATTCTGGTGAGGTTGCTCGAATCAGTTAAATCGCCATAGTGCAAAACAAAGTGACGATGATCGATATGTGGATCTTGATAAAGGTGATCTACACGTTCAGTATTAAAGGAGGAGGCGCGGCGCTTAATACCGTGAACGACATACCCTTTCTCCAAAAGAAATTCAGCCAAATAAGAGCCATCTTGGCCAGTAATTCCAGTAATCAAAGCTACTTTTTTAGGGTCTTTGCTCATAGCCTATTTATCTCTATTCACTATCTTATTCATTAAATGATGATTTCTCAGTTACGCCCATAGGTATCTTCAAAACGCACAATATCGTCTTCACCTAAATAATGACCAGATTGCACCTCGATAATCTCCAAAGGAGTATTACCGGGATTTTTTAATCGATGTGTTTGACCCTGAGGGATATAAGTACTTTGGTTCTCTATTAACCTGATGACTTGATCACCATTTGTAATCTCTGCAACCCCCTTCACAACAATCCAATGCTCAGCGCGATGATGGTGCATCTGTAAAGAAAGGCTGGCGCCAGGCTTCACTTGAATACGCTTTACTTTAAAGCGCTCACCTTCATCCACACTGTCGTACCAACCCCAAGGTCTTGCAACCTTGCGATGTAAATTCTTTTCCGTGCGCTGCTGACCATCTAGCTGAGAAACAATATCTTTCACTTCCTGGCTTTTAGAGCGGTCAGCCACTAATACTGCATCTGCAGTTTCTACAATAATGAGATTATCCACGCCAACTGCACTCACTAAACGACTGCTTGCATGCACCAAAGTGTTATGCGTATTAATCAGCAAAGCATCGCCATGGGATACGTTTCCCTGGGAATCTTTCTTTCCTGCTTGCCAGACTGCATCCCAAACCCCTAAATCATTCCAGCCCGCACTAAGCTCTACCATCTTTACCAGAAAGCGCGACCCTGGACATTTTTCAATGACAGCATAATCAATGGACTGACTTGGAATTGTTTTAAAAATTTCCTTATCCGGCCGAATAAACTGCGCATGATCTGCTTGATCAACAGCTCTATCAGCCCATGATGCATCAGTCGCATCAAATATGTCTTTTCGGAACTCTTTTAAAGCTGCAAGCCAAGTGCTTGCCCTTAAAACAAACATCCCGCCATTCCAAAAATAATTGCCATCATCTACATACGTCTGCGCTGTGAGTGCATCGGGCTTTTCAACAAACTGCTCGACAGTAAACTCTTGATGAGGACCTTTAGTACCGCTTTTTTTGATATATCCGTAACCCGTTTCGGGTGCAGTAGGTGTTATGCCTAAAATCACAATCGTATTTGAACTTGGATCAGTCTCAACCGCCTGGATACAATTTTGCAAAACCTGGGTAAATTCACCGCCATTCTGAATTGTCTGATCCGCCGGAGTAATCACCAAAATCGGGTCAACTCCGTCAACATCATCCTCTTTGCTTGCGTATAGAGCAGCCAAAGTTAATGCCGGTGCAGTATTACGCCCAACTGGCTCAAGCAAAAGGGTTGCCTCTATACCAGGAAGTTCTTGCAATTGATCGAGCACTAAAAAACGGTGCTCCTCATTGGTGACAATTAAGCTACCACCTAATTGGATCTTCGGGGATGCAATGCAATTTAATCGCTCAATAGATTGCTGGAAAAGACTCTTTTTTGAATAATCACCCGATAGATCCAAAAATTGCTTTGGAAAGCCAGAACGAGATAAGGGCCAAAGTCTTGTGCCAGATCCACCGCAAAGGATGACAGGGATTACTTTAGCCATAGAGTCTTAAACAAAATTTTATATTTTTTGTACACAAGGCACGATTTTATAGGCTTTAAGAACCCAATGCCCTTTAATAATCCCCATGAATTTGTTGGGGAGCTTTATGCACACAAAAGCAGGTCTTACCTACTTGGCCTATTAGGGTAACGCTTACCTGTCAAATTGCTATAAATTGCTCCAGCCAATACCAAAAGAATCGAATCAATCATTACCGGGAAAAAAGCATAGCGGTAATGCAAGGTGTGACTTAAAACAGCAATTAAGGCTACTGCAGCAGCTGGTGGGTGTAGGCAGCGTAAGGCAAACATGCTCAAAATCGAGGTAGCAGTTGCCATGGGCAAAGCGATCATTGGGCTCGCAATCAAAATAGAACAGGTCACCCCAATCAATGCTGACAATGTATTTCCAGCGATGACAGCCCATGGCTGAGCCATGGGGCTACCTGGCAGCGCAAATACCAATAAAGCGCTTGCGCCCAAGGAAGCCATCAACCATTCATCAACACCACCAATTTCACCAAGGTACTTAGCGAGAGTGAGCACTAACATTAAACCAATAAAAGCACCAAAAACCGAACGAATTCTCTCGATCCAAGAGACGTGGGGCTGATCCCCACCCAAATAGAAGGAGTAATGCTTCAGTAGATATTTGGCTGTGTGTTTCACGGTAGTTTTAAAGGCTTAATGGTTCTAGCAGACTACCCCATAAACAAAAATAGTCACCCGTAAGGTGACTATTGGTATCTAACCCTCAGTATCTAGCCCTCATTGCTGAGGACTTGATAAAGCTTATTAGGCTTAACCTTTTTTAGCGTAAGCAGAGCACCAGCCTTTGGCTGCTACTTGTTTGCCAGCAAACAATGGGCAAGCACCAGAAGCTGAACCAGCAGCGCCTTGATACAGAGCACAATTGCTACAAGCTTGGCCAGCAGCATATTTAGGATACTTTGCTTTATCTGCTTTAGTAGCATCAGACTTGTAACCTAAAGCAACAGCTTGTGGATCTGCATCTGCAACCATGGCTTGAGCTTGAACTTTACCGTTCATAGCTAAAGTACAGGCACCAGCAGCGGACAAAATCATAAATTGGCGACGACTATTTTTCATATTGACTCCAGAGATCAAGGATTGTGAAAAAACATGGGTATTGCATCTAGATGGAATCATAGATGAGGAAATTCACACTATCTAGGGCTGATATAACCCATTGATTTATAAGTATTTTTTGTTGAGAATTGTTCTCATGAAGAAATACTCGGTGTCTTAGAGACTTCTACTCCCACCCCTTGAGATTCATGCAGCCGATCCACTGCTTCACATGCAACCCTGAACCGAGCTCTGGATAGTCTTCTTTGCATTCCGTTAAATCTTTACGCCATTGAACCTTGTTATTTTTACTGGGATCAGAATTTTCAGATGGCATGCCTGCACAGGCAGCCAAAATGCCTAGAATTAAGAGTATTGAAAGATATTTAGAAGCAAATTGAGACATTGTGGCTATTTACCGGACTTTGAGGTGACTTTCATATAGTCGCCATGGTTTTCACAGGCTCGATTAAAAGCCACGCTTGATAAGGACCCTTTTGGTCCTACAGGACCAGCAACGACTACTTTTTTATCTGAACCCAGCAGATTGTTGGTATTGCCCTGACAGTCAGCTCGATAAACAAACTCCGCTTTCTTAGGGAATTCTTTCTCCAGGGCATAAGAAGCAATTTTCATTTCCCGAATATCTTTTTTGGCATCAACCACGTTTACTTCATTGTTGATGACTTCAAAAAATGTAGGGGCTACTTGATGAGCAGTTGCCTCAGCAGCAATTACCTGAGCAGCAGTTACCTTAGAGGTAGAAGAAGTAGAAACAGACTTATCTGCCACCTGATTGCTAGAAACTTTTGGATTACTTTTAACAATAGGCATTTCACCATCTTGGTAAAGGAAGTAATTCACATTGGCATCATCAATAAATTTACGGCCACATAAGCGAGTACGGATATAAGCCATCGCAGTACGGGGCTGTATCTTGACCCAACCAGACCCATTAATAGGCTTAGCTGGTGAACTTGTTACCTTAGGCGTTGGCAAGTTTTTTGTATAAAACGTTTCAGACCACTGGTTACTACTAAAGCAATCTATTTTTTGCAAGTAAGGGCCAACGATGGTGGCATTAAATTGATCTAAATCTTTTGCATCAATACGGGGGGCATTGAACGCATCAAAAGAAATCACGCCATCCTCATCTTGAGTCAAAGTATAGGGGTCGTAATACCACTTTCTATTTGCCGATTCAGCCAACAAAATCCAGTTACGATCTTTAAAATCTTGCAAATTGAGTGGTGGTACTGAAAAGAATGGGGATTCAATTTCTGAACTTAACACCTCTTCAGAACTTGGCTTGTTAGGCAAAAAAGTGCAAGCCGAAACAAGAAGTACTAAAAGCAATAACAAATTTCTCATTACCGTCTTTCGCTCAGTTTCTTTTAGTTGCTCTTAGTTGCACTTACTTGCGCTCAATCAAGGCTAAAAACTCACGACGCAGATTAGAGTCTTTCAAGAAAGCACCACGCATCACGCTGTTGATCATCTTCGAATCCCGATCTTTCACACCACGCCATTGCATGCAGAAATGATCAGCATCCATCACTACTGCAACACCAATGGGTTTAATTTTCTTTTCCAGCATATCCGCCAACTCAACCACAGCCTCTTCCTGAATTTGTGGTCTACACATAACCCACTCTGTTAAGCGCGAGTATTTAGAAAGGCCAATGAGCGCAGATTCTTTACTGGGTAACACGCCAATCCAAATACGACCCATGATTGGGCACAGGTGATGAGAGCATGCACTGCGAACGGTAATAGGCCCAATAATCATGAGCTCATTTAAGCGACTAATGTTAGGAAACTTGGTTAAAACAGGCTGCTCTACATAGCGTCCATTAAACACTTCTTGAACAAACATTTTGGCAACACGTCTGCTTGTATTTTGCGTATTGTGATCGCTGACCGTATCAATGACTAAGCTTTCTAAAACAGCCTGCATTTTTTCAGCAACTTCATCTACCAAGCCTTCTAATTCGCCTGGCTGAATAAACCGAGCAATATTGTCATTTGCATGAAAACGTGCTTTTTCAGCCTGAATCCGTTTGCGGATAACAATCGATAAAGGTGTACCCGCTTCATCTTTTTTTGTTAAAACCTTAGCGATTGGTTTCTTGATTGTTTTTTTAATTGGTTTCTCAATAGATTGCTTGATTATCTTTTTACTAGCAACAGTCTTGGCTGTCTTAGCTGCCTTAGCTGTCGTAGCTCTATTAGCTGTCACTTTTTTCAAAGTTGCCTTTATTGGTGTTTTTTTAGCTGGCATATTTTTAATGTAGTTTGATAATTAAATTTGAAAGAAGATCGTAATCACACAAGCCAACCCCGCAACCCAAACAAGCGATCTGGTCGTAGGCCAATTAGCGATATAACAAATCAGATAAGCAATTCTGGCAAGCACAAAACCTATTGCCAATAAATCAATTCGACCTTGTGGGGCATGAGCAATTGAAGCAATGATGACGGAGGCAAAAAATAAGGGTAGTGACTCAAAGAGATTTGATTGCGCAGCATTGGCGCGCGCCCTAAAGCCAGTTTGTTTAGCAAGCCATTGTCTTGGAAGACTATTGTCATAGCCCTCAAAACCTTTTTTCGCGATTCCAGCAGCGATGTAAGGCAGTAGCCCCATAAACAGTACACAAGCATAAGCAATGGTCATAGGGATTCTTGCGCTTTCTTTTTAGATCCGATGCGAGATTCAGTGCCATTCATCAAGTTTTGAATATTGCTGCGATGACGCCAAATAAGTAAAAAGCAAACTACTAAAAGTGCCAGGCCCATAGGCTGAAAACCAAACAAAAATACAAAATAGATTGGACCAAATACGGCAGCTGCTAAAGCAGCTAAAGAGGAGTAGCGCATGAACAAAGCAACAATTATCCAAGTGCTGAGGGTCGCAAGACCGAGCACCCAATTAATGCCGAACAAAATGCCGCAGGCAGTAGCAACACCTTTACCACCCTTAAAACCGTGAAAGATTGGAAAAAGGTGACCCAAGAAAACCGCGACGACTACCCCACATAAAACCCATGAACCCAAAGTAGACGTGAGCGACTCATCGCCCAACATTACGCGAGCTAGCATGACCGCAAAATACCCCTTTAGCGCATCGCCAATCAATGTAAGTACTGCGGCTAATTTGTTGCCCGTTCTGAGGACATTGGTAGCGCCAGGATTTCCGGATCCATAAGAATGGGGATCAGGCAAACGCATGCATTTACTTACTACTACTGCAAAAGAGATAGAGCCTATTAAATAGGCAAGCGGAATTAATAAAAGACTTGTATTGAGATCCATACCGCTATCTTAAACACTTATCCCCACACACTAATTAGCTGCCCTAACTAGCTACCCCGGGGATGATGTTGCTGATGGATCGATTTAAGGCGTTCCCTAGCCACATGGGTATAGATCTGGGTAGTAGAAATGTCTGCATGCCCCAATAAAAGCTGCACCACCCTTAAATCAGCCCCATGGTTAAGCAAATGGGTGGCAAAGGCATGGCGCAAGGTGTGAGGTGAGAGCGCCACCGGAATGTTGGCTACGATGGCATAACGCTTAATCAGCGCCCAAAAGGCCTGACGCGTTAAACCTGTGCCTGTATGGCGTCCTATAAACAAAGCATCCGAGGTTTTGCCCTCTAAAAGCGGGGTTCTGGCCTCTGCTAAATATTGGCGTAACCACTGCCCTGCTTCACCCCCAAAGGGAACCAAGCGCTCTTTACCACCTTTGCCATTCACAATACGAACTACACCTTCATTCAAACCCATGGCAACGGTCTTGAGGGAAACGATTTCTGAGACACGTAAACCACTGGCGTACATTAATTCGAGCATCGTGCGATCACGTAAGCCTAAAGAAGTAGTCACATCTGGGGCGTTTAATAGAGCCGTTACCTGGTCTTCACTCAGGGTTTTTGGAAAACGTAAGGCTTGCTTGGCGGCGCGTAGCCCTATACAAGGGTCACTTTTGAGTAAATTCATGCGCAAGGCATGACGATAAAAACGCTTAAAGACCGTTAAACGTCGATTTGCTGTAGTGGCTTTATCAGCCCGGCGGAATGCTATATAAGCTGTAAGGTCTTTTTCAGTGGCCCCATATAAATCCACACCTGAGTCTTTATATAGCCACTGCGCCAAAAGTAATAGATCACGTCGATAAGCGGACAGGCTATTTTGAGCCAAGCCATCTTCTAACCAGCAGGCGTCGCAAAAACGCTCTATAGCCTCTTGGCTTGCTGGGGCAATCTCAGCAAGCGCGCCCTTGTCCAAAGAACCAGAGCGCAACTGTGCTGAACCTACCGATTTAGTCACGGAAATTATTAAAGCCCAAAGGCGCCTCTGTGACTTCCTTGCGCAACAGTGTCATGACTTCTTGCAAGTCATCACGTTTACCACCAGTAACCCGTACCGCATCACCTTGAATGCTCGCCTGCACCTTGATTTTGCTGTCCTTGATGATGCGAACAACTTTCTTGGAAAGATCTGAAGAAATCCCTTTTTGGATCTTCATGGTTTGCTTGCGCT
>Ga0316220_1000935_pt1 | contig 36539 bp, 23 predicted proteins | sample TBH18005metaG_FD_203632 | JGI IMG/M metagenome (GOLD analysis project Ga0316220, IMG submission 203632) | Freshwater microbial communities from Trout Bog Lake, Wisconsin, USA - TBH18005 | ecosystem: Environmental > Aquatic > Freshwater > Lake > Hypolimnion/Profundal zone | place: USA: Wisconsin... | reverse complement strand
GCTGAAGGAGATGGGCTGGTAGCCGGTGGAGTTGTTGCTGATGCCGCTGATGTTGACGCCACTGGCGCCGCCATAGGCGAGCGTGAACATGTGGTCAAGGACCCAGAGGGCGGAGCCGTAGCCGTTGGATGTGCCGAGTGGGCCGGAGCTGCCGGCGCTGTTGAGCGAGTTGGTCTCTGACATGCGCCAGGGGACTCCGATATTGGTGGCGGTGCAAGTGAGGCCTGTGTCGTTGGAGCAGGAGCCTGGGCTGCCGATGTAGGTGGCGGCGTTGCTGTCGCCGACGACGCCGTCGCCGGTGTTGGCGGTGTTATTGGTGAGGGCGTTGGACGCAGGGCATCCGGAAGAGGTGGTGCAACTGGTGCTCAAGTTGTCGGGGTAGCTGATGAGATTGGCAGGCGTGGGGTTGGTGCCGCCGCTGAAGCGGTAGTAGTGCTGGGTCATGAGCGAGAACTTGCCGGACTCCGCCTGGGCGAAGGGCTCTGTCCATGAGGTCTCGTTGTTGCCGCTGGCGGGACCGGTGATGACAGCTGTGGGGACGGCGCTGACGACGGCGGCGCGGTAGGTGGCCCAGAGAGTCTCAAAGGAAGAAAGAGCGGCGCTGCTGGTGGTCCAGCCGGTGACGCCGTTGTAGGCATGGCCGCTGTGGTTGTAGTTGTCGCACTCGTTGCCAATCTCAATCATCGGGGCGGAGGCTCCGGCGGTGGAGAAGTCGCTGGCGACGTAAGAGATCTCAGCTTGGGCAAGCGCCGTGGTCTGCAGCGCGACGGGGGAGCAGCCGGTAAGGGAGGCGGAGGGACAGTTGGGCGAGCTCGAGCCGAGGTTGATGGCGTAGATGGTTTGCCAACCGGTTGCGGCCATGAAGCCTGCGAGAGAGTCAACGTCAGGCTTTTCAACGTAGTTGGAGTCACCGCCTGTGCCGGTCGCACTCCAAGTCATGCCGTCCACCTGGCTGCCGCCGATGCGCAGGACGGGCGGATTGGAGGAGCCGCCCGAGGGGGTCAAAAGCTTGAAGAGGTTGATGAGGCTGGTGTCCGCTGTGTTGAGCGCATAGGGAGTGGAGTTGACGATGGTCTTGCCGTAGGAGAAGCCACTGAAGCTGGAGGGCAGGGATCCTGCGGATTGTGAGGTGACGGTGACGGATGCGGCGGTCACGGTGCCGGAAGGTGTGGACTGCGGGTTGGAGACACCGATGGTGTAGGTGGCTGTGGCGGTGTTGCTGCCGGAGTCTGTGACCTGCACGGTGAAGGTGGCGGTGCCGATGGCGGCAGGTGTTCCGGAGAGGACGCCTGCGGAGCTGAGGCTGAGGTTGATGGCAGTGAGCGAGCTCTGTCCGGAGGTGATGCTCCAAGTGCGTCCGGAACCAGTGCCACCGGTGGCTGCGAGTGTGGCGGAGTAGGACTGGCCGTAGGTGGGGCTGGTGAGGCTGGCTGTGGTGATGGCGAGCGATGAGGAGGACTGGCCGGTCCCGGTGAGCGGCACGTATACGTTGGAGGAGGAGTTGGCGATGGAAAGGTTAGCGTAGCGGAGGCCAGTGGCTGTGGGCGTGAAGGTCACGGTAAGGGAACAGGCGGTGTAGGCGGCCAGCGAGGTGGAGCAATTGTTGCTGGCGATGGCGTAATCGCCGGGCGAGGTTCCGGTGAGGGAGGCGCTGAGGGAAGTGATGGTGGAGCTGCCGGTGTTCTGGAGTGTGATGGTCTGCGCGGCGGATGTGAGGCCGACATTGGTGGCAGCAAAGGTGAGGCTGGTGGGCGTGGAGACCAGCGCGTTGGTGTAGAGGGCGACGGACCAGTTGGGCGGCGGTGAACTGAGCGCGGGCGAGAATGGCGCACCCAGCGACGGAGCAAGGCCGAAGAGTGCCAGCAGGTTGGTGGAGGGCGCGTTGTAGAGATTGGACAACGTTTTGATGGTGTTGGTGGGAGTGCTGCCCGTTGTGGCGTCGGTGAAGAGGTTGCCGCAAGCACTACCGTCGCCGGCGACACCGCCGGTGGAGTTGATGCAACTGGCCAGGATGTTGCCCATGAGGTTGATTTGCGAGGTGGGCACGCTATAGCCAGTGGGCACATTGGTTCCGGGTGAGGAGCCGGTGGAGTAGTTAGCTAGCTCATTGGCGAGCGTAAAGGCGCTGGTGAGGGTGGAGAGGGAGGACGCGCCAATCTGAGCCAAGGCTTTGTAGTAGGGGTAGAGCGCGGCCATGGCGGCTACGGTGGTGACCTCGTTGACGTTGATGAAGGTTCCCGAGGTGAGGGAGTTGCAGTTGCCGATGGCGGCCATGAGTGCGATGTTCGCGTTACTGGACGAGAGCCCGGGGTTGCCACCGGTGATGAGAAGGTAGACCTGCGAGGTTCCGCCGGTGACGGAACAGTTGTTGTAGAGGCCAGTGATGTTGAACAGGCCGCCTGCGCCGGTGGTGACCGAGGAGGTGAGCAGGGCTGTAGAGGCTCCCTGAGAGGTCGTGCTGTTGGCGGCGTAGAGTTGGACGGTGGCGCCGGTGATGGGCTGCTGTCCGCCCATGGCGCGGCCAGTGACTCCAGCAGTGGGGATGGGCGTGGGTGTGATGGAGTTGGCGGAGTTTGAGGACGCCTGATGGGGCAGGGTGCAACCGGCAAGCAGGGAGGCTCCGAGCAGGGTGCAGAGGAGTGAGCGTACGGGATGGAGAGCGGACTTCATCGAGGGGGCAGTCTCCGTCTTGCGGTATTAGTTGTAGCTTTCTACGAAAGAGGTTACACCATGGACAATAGGGCTGACGAGGGGGAAAGATGCATCTATAAATCACTATCAGTCTATAAGTTAGAGCGCATCCAAGGTGGAACCGGTTGCAACATTGCAGTATTGAAAGCAGACTGTATTGCTAGAGATGTAGGATGGCACGATGTGAGATGAGGAGGGTACGGTGGAGGGGTCAACACCGGGGCCCGTATGTTATGGTTAACACGTTTTAAGGGAGGAAACACCATGCCTGCGATGAACCGCCGCGAGATGATGAAATTGACCGCCCTGGCGCTGAATGCGTCGGGGCTTTCTTCTTTGGCTGCATCAACACCTGCGGTGTCGGCCGTTCCTGCATCCGCGGCCGGCAAAGCCGAGGATGTGTGGGCGTGGATCCGCTCCAACCGGACACTGATTGCCGAGGCGTACAACCCGCCGTTCTATCCGTCGCTGGACTACGTGCCGGCCAAGGCGGTGGAGATTGCGAAGGCGCTGAACTGCGATTCGATGCGCTATCCGGCGGCGTCGTACTACGCGTACTTTCCGACCAAGTCGGGGTATCCGGTGCATCCGGAGCTGAAGGGCGATCCGATGAAGGAGTCGCTGGAGCTGCTGCGCAAGGCGGGGTTGCGGACCGTGGCCTACGTTCCGCTGAACCATCCGTTCATGGCGACGGACGCCAAGGACCCGCGCTATCTGGAGTGGTGCCGACGCGATGCGGACGGCAATCCGCTCATCACCAAGCACTACGGGTTCAACAAGTACTACGAGGGCTGTTTGAACGGCCCGGTGCGCGAGGTGGCGCGGACGCTGACCACCGAGGTACTGGGATACGACTTCGACGTGATGTACTTTGACGGGCCGTACGAGGGGATGAACAACGCGCATGTGTTCTGCCACTGCAAGTGGTGCCAGGCGGCGTACCAGAAGCGGTTTGGGCGCGCGGTGCCGGACGAGGACAAGTGCACGCTGGAGGAGCGGGTGCAGTACATCCAGTGGATGCGCGATGAAGTCGTGATGGGATTCTTCCAGGAGATTCACGACCTGATTCAGAGGACGCGCAAGGTGCCGATGCTGTTCAACGACACGGGGCTGCTGACCAAGATGGAGTGGCGCGGACACTGCATTCCGGTGGCCGACGGCTTTATGTACGAGGCGGCGGAGACGCCGGAGGACAAACTCTTCAACCTTCAACTGGGGCGCGGGACGGACAAGGTGACGTGGACGTATGTAGGCCACCACACCATCTACAACCGCGAACACATCAAGAACACGGATGGGCGCGGATGGTTCACGTATCCGGTGGAGGAGCAGGAGCTATTGCTGGACGGGGCGACGGCGACGGCGGCGGGAGTGGGCATCGTGTACTGGGGGCTTTCGCGGTTCTTCTACCAGGACAAGGCGCCGCTGGAGTACACCAGTGGTAAGGAAGTGAAGCAAATCTTCGACTTCTCTGAGAAGCATCACTCGCTGTTGAAGCGGCTGAAGCCGCGGCCGCAGGTGGGGGTGATGGTGAGCGACCAGACCATCAACTGGTATGGGAGCAACAAGTTCGTACATGCGGGATACGCGAACTACTATCACGGCGCGTTCAACCTGCTGAAGTCGCTTTCGATTGATTCGGAGCCGTTTCTGGACTGGCTGATGACGCCGGAGGTGCTGGCGCGGTACGAGATGGTGTATCTGCCCAGCGCGGCGTGCCTGAGCGACGCGCAGTGCGAGATGCTGCGGAAGTACGTGCAGGGCGGAGGCGTGCTGGTGGCGACGCATCTGACTTCGGTGGCCGACGAGCATGGGCGCGCGCGCAAGGATTTCGGGCTGGCGGATGTATTCGGTGCGTCGTTCACGGAGGCCGAGCCGTACGAGTATCCGGACCTATATCTGAAGCCTGTGGGCGGCGGCGAACTGCAACCGCAGGACATGCAGATCATGCGCTTCAAGGCAACGACCGGCAAGGTGCTGGCAGCGACGTGGGATCGTGGCAACCGGCGCGACTTGGGGACGGCCATTGTGAGCAATACAGCGGGCAAGGGTAAATGCATCTACATCGGCTCCGGGCTGGAGGCGGTGTACGAGGAGTCGCGGATTGGCGCGGTGCGCGATACGCTGGCCAAGCTGCTGCTGCCGCATCTGGAAGCGGGACGGCGCTACAGCGTGGAGTTTGTGCAGGGCATCACGCCGCACCTGATGGCCGCGGAGAAGGACGCGGTTCTGCATCTGCTGAGTGACATCGGCGACCGCAACCTGCACACCAAGACGCGTGCTCGCTTTGCCGCGGTGGAGAACGTGAAGGCGAAGGTGCGGGTGAAGGGCACGGCGAAGTCGGCGCGGCTGCTGGTGGCGGGGACGAGCCTGCCGTTCCAGCAGGTGGGCGAGTGGGTGACAGTCACCGTGCCGCGGGTTGACATCTACGAGGCAATCCACGTGGAGACCGCATGACGCGACGCGCGGGAGCAGATTGGCGATGGGTGATGATTGGGCTGGCCTTTGCGGCCACGCTCATCAACTATCTGGACCGGCAGGCGTTCAGCGTGGCGGCGCCGATTCTGCGGCCTCTCTTCCACCTGAGCAACGTGGACTACTCGCACATCCTAGTGGCGTTCATGCTGGCGTACACCATTATGAACGGGTGTTCGGGGTTCCTGATTGACCGGGTGGGGACGAAGCTGGGCTACGCGATGTTTGTGGCGTGGTGGTCGGTGGGCGCTCTGCTGAATGGATTTGCGACCGGACTGTGGTCGCTGGGCGCGTTCCGGTTCCTGGTGGGCATGGGCGAGGCGGGGAACTGGCCGGGCGCGGCGAAGGTGGTGGCGGAGTGGTTCCCGCCGGAGGAACGGTCGTTCGCGTCGGGGCTGTTCAACAGCGGGTCGGCGGCGGGAGCGATTCTGGGGCCGGCGGTGATTCCGTTTGTGCTGCTGAAATTCGGCTGGCGCGCGGGGTTCTACACGGTGGGAGTGCTGGGATTTTTATGGGTGCTGGCGTGGATGAAACTTTACCGTCAGCCGGAGAGCGTAGGCCCGGCAGCGGTGAAGCCGAAGCCACCGGCGGCGGGCGTGCTGTTCCGCTCGCGGTTTGTGGGGACGTTCACGCTGTCAAAGGTGTTCATGGATCCGGTGTGGTACTTCTATGTGTTCTGGTTTCCGGAGTACCTGTTCCACGCGCGGCACTTCAGCATGGCGTCCATCGGCAGGCTGGGCTGGATACCGTTTGCGGTGGCGGGGCTGGGGAGCGCGTTCGGGGGGATGATTTCGCGCGGATTCATGCGGCGGGGGATGGCGGTGACGCCTGCGCGCAAGCTGGCGGTGAGCATCGCCGCAGTGATGATGATGATGGCGATTCCTGCGGTGCGCACGCCGAGTGTGGCGGCTTCGATTGCGCTGGTGTCGGTGGCGATGGCGGGATATCAGGCAGGGCTGGCGAACATGCTGGCGATGCCGGCGGACGTGTTTCCGTCGGAGGCGGTGGCGAGCGTGTACGGCATTGCGAGCATGGGTTCGGGAATCGGCGGGATGATCTTCGTGGCGCTGACGGGATGGATGGTGGACCGTTGGTCGTACACACCGGTGTTCTGGATGTTCGGGCTGATACCGGTGGTGTGCACTGGCATTTTGTGGCTGGCGATGGGACGTCTGCAGAAGATAGAGTTGCCGCAAGCGGCTTGAGGGGGAGCGGATGGCGGAGCGGCGGTGGCAGGTTCGCGATGCACTGGTGCTGTTCCTGTTTCTGCTGAGTGCCATCACCTTCATGGAGCGCGCGAACGTGGGGATTGCAGGCGCGTCCATCCGCAATGAACTGGGGCTGGACAATGTGCACCTGGGTTGGGTGATGAGTTCGTTCCTGCTCGGGTATGGGGCGTTCCAGTTGTTGGCCGGATGGGTTGCGGTGCGCTTCGGGCCGCGGCGGGCGCTGGCGTTCAGCGTGATGTGGTGGGCGGTGTTCTCCGCGATGACGACGGTGGTGCACGCGGGGCTGGCGCATGCGCTGATACTGCTGATGGTGATACGGTTCCTGCTGGGCGCGGGTGAGTCGGTGGTGTTTCCGGCGTCGAACCAGTTTGTGGCGCGGTGGATTCCTCAGGCGGAGCGGGGGCGGGCGAACGGATGGATTTTCGCAGGGGTGGGGGCGGGCGCGGGGCTGACGGTGCCGCTGCTGCGGTGGATCACGCATGCGTACGGGTGGCGCGCATCGTTCTGGTTCAGTTCGCTGGTGGGGGTTGCGGCCAGCATCGTGTGGTATCTCATTGCGCGCGATACGCCGGAGCAGCATCCGCTGGTGACGCACGCGGAACTGGAGCATATCGCGACGACGCGCGGAGACCGGCAGGCGGCGGGCGCGGAGGATGGGCGTACGTTGCGCGAGTTGCTATGGAACCGCAACACGCTGATGCTGACGCTGGCGTACGGGAGCTTTGGTTATGTGGCGTGGGTATTCTTTGCGTGGTTCTTCATCTACCTGAGCGAGGTGCGCGGGCTGGACCTGAAGGGGAACGTGGTGTTCGCGATGGTCCCGTTTTGTGCGATGACGCTGTGCTGCCTGCTGGGTGGGTGGATCAATGACTTGGCGGTGCGGCGGTGGGGGCTGCGGTGGGGACGGTGCGGGATAGCGGCGGGCGCGCTGCTGCTGACGGCCGTGTTCCTGCTGCTGGGAGCGCGCATCCACGGGCCGTATGTGGCCAGCCTGGTGCTGGCGGGGGGCGCGGGCGCGCTGTACCTTTCACAGAGCTCGTACTGGTCGGTGAGCGTGGATCTGGCGGGGCGTCGGTCAGGCGTGGTGTCGGGGATGATGAACTTTGGCAACCAGGCGGGTGCGGCGGCGACGGCGTCGTTAACGCCGTACATTGCCAAGCACTACGGCTGGGTGGCGCCGTTTGCGGTGGCGGCGGTGGTGGTGGCCGTGGGCGGAGTGTTGTGGCTGATGATTGATCCCAATCCAAGGAGAGCGTAATGCGGGCGCGAAAGATGGTTGTGTTGGCGATTCTGATGGCGATGGTGGCGGCAGTGGCGGCGCATGCGCGCGGGGCGTCGGCGACCCCGGCGGCGATGGAGATTGCGGGCGGGTGGCAGATGCAGGATTCGGCGAAGGTACCGCAGGCTGCGTCGGTGGTGGCTTCGGCGGGGCTGGATACAAAGGGGTGGTACGCGGCTACGGTTCCGGGGACGGTGTTGACCACGCTGGTGAACAACCATGTGTATCCGGAGCCGCTGTACGGGGAGAACGACCGGCCGGAGGTGATTCCGGAGAGCCTGGCGCGTGGAGCGTACTGGTACCGCGCCGTGGTGGAGGTTCCGAAGGCGTACGGGCACCGGCAGGTGTGGCTGAACTTTGACGGCATCAACTACTCGGCAGAGGTATGGGTGAACGGCACACATGTGGGGGATGTGAAGGGCGCGTTCGTGCGCGGCATCTTCGACGTGACAGAACTGGCGAAGCCGGGGAAGACGGCGGTGGTGGCGGTGCTGATCCATCCGGAGCCGACGCCGGGCGACCCGCACGAGCATACGGTGAAGGCTGGGGTAGGAAAGAACGGCGGCGTGACGGGGCAGGACGGGCCGACGTTCCTGTGCACGATTGGATGGGACTGGCTGCCGGCGATGCGTGACCGCGACAGCGGCATTTGGCAGAAGGTCTTTCTTTCGTCGTCGGGTGCTGTGCGCATTTTGGAGCCACAGGTGACGACCGACATGCCACTGCCACGGACGGATGTTGCGGACGTGACGGTGCGGGCGACGGTGGAGAACCTGAGCGACAAGCCGGTGCGGACCGTGCTGGCGGGCGACATCGAGGGCACCCACTTTGAGCGTGAGGTGCAGTTGGCGGCGAAGGCTTCGGAGCGCGTGACGTTCGACGCGGCGAACACGCCCACGCTGCACATGGAGCATCCCCGGCTGTGGTGGCCGAACGGGTACGGTGAGCCGAATCTGTACCAGCTCAAGTTGCACGCAAGCATCGGCCACACAGCGAGCGATGCGTCGGAGGTGACCTTCGGCGTGCGCAAGATCACGTATACGCTGCCCGGGAGCGACAATCTGGCGATTTCAGTGAACGGAGTGCCGGTGTTCATCCGCGGTGGAAACTGGGGACTGGACGAGGGGATGAAGCGAATGACGCCGGAGCGTATGGAGGCGATTATCCGTCTGCATCGTGCGGCGAACCTGAACCTGATCCGCAACTGGGTGGGGCAGAGCACCAGCGAGTTGCTGTATGAGATGTGCGACAAGTACGGAATTCTGCTGTGGGACGAGTTCTTTCAGGCAAACCCGAGCGACGGGCCGAACCCGACGGACACGGCGACGTATCTGACGAACGTGCGCGACAAGATTGTGCGCTTCCGGAACCATCCGGCGATAGCGGTGTGGTGCGCACGCAACGAAGGATATCCGCCGAAGGACATTGATGCTGCGCTGGGGAAGATGCTGGCAGAGCTGGATCCGGGGCGACTGTACCAGTCGAGTTCGACGGATGGGCGCGGAGTGCGTTCGCACGGTCCGTACCGCTGGCGTGCGCCGCGGGAGTTCTACACAGTTGATGCGCCGTTCAAGTCGGAGACGGGGAGCCTGTCTGTGCCGACGCTGGAGTCCATTCACGGCATGATGCCGCAGAAGGACTGGGAGAATATCAACGACGACTGGGCGGAGCACGACTTCACGCGGGGCAATCAGGGTGGGGACAAGTATCCCGGGCTGATTGCGGCGCGATATGGGGCGTTCACGAATCTGGCGGACTTTGTGCGCAAGGCGCAATTGGCAAACTACGAGGCGTTCCGCGCCATGTACGAGGGGCGCAACGCGCAACTGTTCCATCCGACGACGGGCATCATCACGTGGATGAGCAACCCTGCGCAGCCGAGCTTTGTGTGGCAGATCTACCACTACGATTTGGAGCCTATGTCGTCGTTCTTCGCGGTGATGCACGCGGGCGAGATGGTGCACATCCAGTACAACGAGGCGGATGGGCGGCTGCAGGTGGTGAACAATCTGCCGAAGGACGTGACGGGAGCGACAGCGCACGTGACCGTCTACAACGTGGACGGGACGGTGGCCGAGGAGAAGGAGATGCCTGTGACGGCGGCTGCGGACTCGGCCGCGGATTTGGGCGTGCTGGACCTGCAGGCAGCGACGAGCGCGGTGCGCTTCCTACGGCTGGAACTGAAGGATGTAGCCGGGACGGTCGTGTCGCGGAACTTCTACTGGCTGGGGAGTTCGCTTGCGAGCGATGATCTGACAGGGCTGAACCAACTGCCGAAGGTGGAACTGGTTGCAGACGTAATTAATAAAGACACGGAAGGGTTCTCGCACTGGACGCGGACGGTGACAGTGACGCTGCACAATCCGTCGCAGGCGGTGGCGCTAATGGCGCATATCCAACTACGGCGCAAGAGCGGGGAGCGCGTACTGCCGGCGTACTATAGCGACAATTACGTTTCGCTGGCACCCGGAGAGGAGCGGACGCTGACGGTGGAGGCGGATGCGGCAGCGTTCCACGGCGAGGACGCGCTTGTGGTTGTGGACGGATGGAACGTCAGCGTGAAAGCCACGAAAGGCGCGGGTGTAAGCGTGGAGACGAATGTGGAGGCTCAACCGGAGCACTGGCCGGTGACGGGATTGCCGCTGGCGACTACGGGACTGCGCTAGACAGCGAAGTCCCGGGCGACGTGCGAGCCGACCAAACCGTAGAAGGCGACGTAGAGATAGCAGAGGAGCGGCAGCACAAAGGCGTGCTGGATGCCAATGCGGTCGGCGATCGCTCCGAGCAGCCAGGGGATGACTGCGCCGCCGACGACCATGGTCATCATGAGCCCCGAGCCGCGACTGGTGAGAGGGCCGAGGCGGGCGAGGCCGAGGGCGAAGATGCTGGGGAACATCACGGAGTTGAAGAATCCGCAGCCGACCAGCGCGAGGATGGCTGTCCAGCCGGTGGTGTTCATGGAGAGGACGACCAGCGCGGAAGCGCAGAAACCGGCGACAGCCAGCAGACGGTTGGCGCGAACGCGAGTGAGGATGAAGGTGCCGAGCAGCCGACCGAGCATGGAGCCTCCCCAGTAGGCGGATACGAGGAAGGAGGCCGTGCGGGCGGTGCTCATGCCCTGTAGTCGGAAGTAGTTGACTGCGATGCTTGCCAGGCCGACTTAGACGCCGACGTAGAGAAAGATGCCTATGGAGCCGAGGATGGTGTGGCGGCATCCCCAGATGCTGCGGCGCTGCGTTGTGCCTAAGGCCGCTGCGGCCGCAGTGGGCGGCTGGATGGCGGGCAGGTGAAGGAAGGCGACGGCCAGAGCAAGGACGAGGAGGCCGCCGGAGATGGCAAGGTAGGGCGTGCGAACGGTATCGGCGATTTGGCGGGGCGACATGCCGGAGGAGTCGGTGAGGATGCAGGTGCCGGCCAGGATGGGGCCGAGCAGACAGCCGATGGCGTTGATGGCCTGGGCGAGGGTGAGGCGGACTGCGGCGGAGTGTTCGGGGCCGAGGATGGCTACGTAGGGGTTGGCCGAGGTCTGTAGCGCGGCGACGCCGGCGCCGACCAGAAACGACGCAGCCAAAAAGAGAGGGAAGCTGACCATACGGGCGGCAGGAACGAAGAGGAGCGCTCCGGCTACCTGCAGGAGCAGCGCGACGACCATGGTGCGCTTGTAGCCGATGGATTCAATGAGCCAGCCGGTGGGCGCAGAGAAGAGCAGGAAGGCGAGGAAGAAGGCGGACTCGGCCAGCATGGCCATGCCATAACTGAGGCCGAAGATGTGGCGCAGGTGCGGGACGAGCGCCATATTGAGCGTAGTGATGAATCCAAAGATGAAGTACAGGCTGGTGACAGTGAGGAAGGGGCCGGTGTAGCTGGTGTTCTGCGCGGTGGAACGGGCTTCGGTCAGGGGTCGTGGCCTCGGGTCAGGGATAGACGCAACCATGCTAGACCGTGGCGGAGTGGATTGGCCACGATTGCAGAGGTGTTGGTGACGAGTCGTCTTCTAGTGTGAGACAGCAGGATCAGGGGAAGTTGGAGTGGCAGATTTGGGTTCGCCGATGACGTCAGGGCCGAGCTCGACCTGCTCGCGGATGAGGGCGTCGGCGACCATGCGGCCGAAGACCTGCCGACCGTGGTCGTTGAGATGAGTGCGGTCGATGGCTGGGTTGGCCTTGTTGGCGTTCTCGGCCTTGGCGTCGGGATGTGCGGTGGCGTCGAACTGGTCTGCCTGCTCCTGGGACATGGTGTTGAGCAGTTTGGTGGACAGCGCGTTGAGGTCCACGCAGGTGACATGCTCGGCGGCGGCGACCTGACGGGCGGCGTCGGGGAATGGTTTCAGGTCCTCGATGACGTGGCCGTCGCGGTAGCCGCGGCGGGAGAGCGAGGTAACGATGACGGGGACGGCGCCGATGGCGCGGGCGTCCGCGATGTAGCGGCGGAGGTAGTCGGAGTAGGTGGTGAAGGGATCGGTCTCGCGGTCGGTGCCCTTGCCTGGCTGGTCGTTGTGGCCGAACTGGATGAGGTAGTAGTCGCCGTGGTCGGCGAGCGCCTGCTTCCAGAGGCCTTCGTTGATGTAGCTCTTGGAGCTGCGGCCGTTGCGAGCGTCGTTGACGCAGGTGACGTTGGGCGTGAGCAGGGCACAAAAGCCCGGGCCCCATCCGCCGCCGACGGCGACGGTGGAGTCTCCGACGAGGACGATCTTGATGGGCGCGCCGCGGAGGACGGCCATGGCCTTGACGCCCTCGGGGGGCAAATCAGCGGGTGTTGAGCGCACGTAGGGTTTGAGCGCGGGTACGACGACGGCGAGGTCCTTGGCGACGATGCGGCCGAAGATGAAGGATCCCTGCCAGTTGAGGTGGGTGGCGTCGGGGATGGTGTGACCGGCGTCGTCCTTCTTGGTGATGCCGAGCGCCTTGCCGCGATCGGGGCCGATCTGGTTGAGGAGTTCGATGCTGAGATTCTGGAGGTCAATGAGCGGAACCTTCAGCTCGGCGGCAACCGACTTCATGGCGTTGCTGTACTCGGTGAGGTCGGAGTGAATCTTGTTGTCGGGGCCGTAGTAGCGGCGGGAGAGCGGCGTGACGAGGACGGGAGCGATGTGCGCAGCGCGGGCCTCGGCGACGAAGCGGCGAAGGTTGTCGGCGTACTGCGGCAAAGGGGTCTCGCGGTCCATGTGGGCGGAGCTGACCTCGTCGTTATGGCCGAACTGGATGAGCATGTAGTCGGGCCGGGCGGCGAGGGCGCGGTCCCAGAGGCCCATGTCGCGATATGTGTGAGTGCTGGCGCCGCCGCGGGCGAGGTTGAGGCAATCCACCTTCTCGGTGAGGTTGGCGCAGAGGCCGCGGCCGTAGCCTGCGTTGTCGGTCTGGGTGGAGTCGCCGATGAGGGCGACGCGCACGGCGGCGGTGGCGGGACGAGGATGGATGGGTGCCAATGTGGACGGAGAGCCGGGGCCGGATGCGGCCAGTGGCGGCGCACCTGCGCCCTGACTTCTTGGAGTAGCGTCCTGAGCGGCAAGAGCAGTGGAGGCGACGAGCAGAAGCGCGAGCGCGAAGGGCTTCATTGGATTATTGGTTGCTGCCGGGTGTCTCTTCCGGCTTGTCTGCCGGGTTGTCCACGCCGAAGGTGTAGACGGTGACGGAGTGGTAGGCGTCGCCGGGGCGTAGGAGTGTGGAGGGGAAGTTGGGGTGGTTGGGCGCATCGGGGTAGTGCTGCGTCTCCAGGCAGAAGCCGGAGCGGAAGAGGTAACGGTCGCCGTTGTGGCCGGTGAACTTGCCATTGAGGAAGTTGCCGGTGTAGAGCTGGACGGCGGGCTCGGTGGTGGTGACGGTGAGCGTGCGTCCGGAGTAGGGGTCCATGACGAAGGCGGCGCGGCGGAGGCCGTCGAGCGAGATAGTGGAGCTGAGGACGAAGTTGTGGTCGTAGCCGTGGCCAAGGTGGAGCTGTTCGTTGGTGGCGCCGATACGTGAGCCGATGGGGGTGGGCTTGCGGAAATCGAAGGGCGTGCCGTCCACGGGGGCGACCTTGCCGGTGGGGATGAGGCCGGAGTCCACGGGGGTGTAGTGGTCGGCGTCTATGGTGAGGACGTAGTTGAGGACGGAGCTGCCGCCCACGCCGGCCAGATTGAAGTAGGCGTGGTTGGTCATGTTGATGATGGTTGGCTTGGTGGTGGTGGCGCGGTACTCGATGCGCAGCGAGGAGCCGACCAGTGTGTAGGTGACGTAGGCGGTGAGTTCACCGGGGAAGCCCATGTCTCCGTCGGGGCTGACGAGGGAGAACTCGACGCCGCCGGGGACGGGGCGACCGGTCCAGACCTTACGGTCAAAGCCTTGGGGGCCGCCGTGGAGGGCGTTGGGCGCGTTGTTGATGGGAATCTGGTAGGAGTGTCCATCAATTGAGAACTGGCCCTTGGCGATGCGGTTGCCGAAGCGGCCGATGGTACCACCAATGAAGGTGGAGGTGTCGGCCTGGTAACCGGCCAGCGAGTCGTAGCCGAGTGCGACGCCAGCCAGATTGCCAGAGCGGTCGGGAGCGTCTATGCCGACGATGTGCGCACCGAAGCTGGTGAGCGTGACGCGGAGACTATTGTTCTCGAGTGTGTAGAGGGTGACGGAGGCGCCGTCGTCGGTCTCTCCCCAGGGCTGCTGGGTGACGGTGGTGCGGGAGTTGCCGGGCAGTGCGGAGACGAGCAGGGCGGCGAGCAGGAGATTTTGCATCATGAGGACCTCGGGGGAAGCAACGGAACCATGATATCTCGGCGCGGGGATGTTCAGGAAAGCGTTTTAAGTCTAAAATGTTGCGAGTATGGGCAAATATAGCGGCAAGACCCCTGAAACTGGCAAAGCGAAGCGGACCACAGCGCGTGCGGACGTACGCAAACGGCGCATGAAGACGCGCGTGGACATCCACGACATCGCGGAGAAGGCGGGGGTGTCCATCTCGACGGTGTCGCGAGTGACCAACCACGCACCGAACGTGGACCCGGAGATTGCCAAGCGGGTGTGGAAGGCCATCGAGAAGATGGGATACAGCCCGAGCCGGAGCGCGCAGGCGCTGGGGTCGGGGCGGTCGCGGCTGGTGGGGCTGATTGTGCCGGAGATCAACAATCCGTTCTTTCCGGAACTGATCCAGAGCTTCGAGGATGTGACACTGGAGCACGGATACGAAATGATGCTGGGCTCGACTTACAGCGACGCGGAGCGTGCGGAGATGTGGGTGCGGCGGATGCTGCAGTACGGGGTGCAGGGGATTGCGGTGATGACCTTTGGGGAGGAGCCGGAGACGGTGTACGAGATTGCGCGCGGCATACCGGTGGTGACGGCCTTCAGCGGCGTGGACCGCGGGCCGCACACATGCGTGGTGGAAGACTACGCGAGCGGGATACAGCAGGCGGTGCGGCATCTGGCGGAGCTGGGGCACACACGCATCGGGTTCGCAGGCGCGGAGCAGACGGTGTACACGGCGCGGCAGCGGCGGCAGGCGTTTCTGGACGCGATGACGGCGCAGGGGCTGGATGTGCCCGGCGATTGGGTGATGGAGAGCCATGACACGCTGGAGGGCGGGGCGGAGTGCGCCAAGAACATTCTGCGCCTGCGGGAGCGGCCGACGGCGATGCTCTGCTACAACGACCTGATGGCCATCGGGGTGATGGACGCGCTGCATGACGCGGGCATGAAGGTGCCGCGGGACATCTCCATCATCGGGTACGACGACATCACGCTGGCGCACTTCGCATCGCCGCGGCTGACGACGGTGCGGTTTTCGCGGCGGGAGATCGCGGAGAAGGCCTTCAACACACTGCGCTGGCACTTTGAGGGCAAGGACGAAGATAAGGCACAGCCGGAGGTCATCGGCACCGAGCTGTGCGTACGCGAGTCCACGGCGCCGCCGGCGTTCTAGGGAAAACAAAACAGGGTTCAGGCGCGTGATTGCGCCTCGGCGTGAATCTTCTGCAGGTCGGGGAGGACGCGGGCGAGGACGGAGGTGTCTCCCTTGCCTTCGCCGAGGGTGAAGTACAGCTCGCGATAGAGCGTGAAGAGACGTTCGTAGACGGCCGCGGATTGCGGGTCGGGGAGCACGGTGGCGTGGCCGGGGCAGAGGGCTGCCTGCGCGGATTCGATGTCGGGGAATGCGCCGGCGGCGAGCGCGGCGAAGATGCCGGAGCCGCAACTGGTGGGGATTCCGGCAGGTACGAGGACGGGCTTGTTGAGCGCGTTGGCGTAGACCTGATTGAGGACGGCGTTGTGCTGGGGAATGCCGCCGGCGTTGATGACTCGGTCGATGGCGACACCGTGCCGGGCCATGCGCTCGAGAATGATGCGGGTGTGGAAGGCGGTGCCCTCGATGGCGGCGAAGAGCTCGTCCTGTGCGGTGTGGACGAGGTGCCAGCCGAGGGTGACTCCGCCGAGGTTGGGATTGACGAGCACGGTGCGGTCGCCGTTGTCCCAACTGAGGCGGAGGAGTCCGCTCTGTCCGGCGCGGTAGTTTTCGAGGCCGCGGGAGAGGTCTTTGACGTTGGTGGCGGCGCGGCGGGCGATGGCCTCGAAGATGTCTCCGGTGGCGGAGAGACCGGCCTCGATGCCGGTGTAGGAGGGGTGGACACTGCCGGGGACGACTCCGCAGACGCCGGGGATGAGCGCGGTAGATTGCGCCATGGCGATGATGCAGGTGGATGTGCCGACGACGTTGACGACGTCGCCGAGGCGGCAGCCTGCGCCGATGGCGTCCCAGTGGGCGTCGAATGCGCCGACTGGGATGGGGATGCCGGCGCGCAGGCCGAGCTGTTCGGCCCAGAAGGGCGAGAGGTGGCCGGCGAGATGGTCGCTGGTGAGGTAATCGCCGGCGAGCTTGTCGCGGACGCCGTCGAAGAGCGGGTCGAGGCGGGAGAGGAAATCCTGCGGCGGCAGACCGCCCCACTTGGGGTTCCACATCCACTTGTGCCCCATGGCGCATACGCTGCGCTTGGCCTGGCGTGGCGAGGTGACTCCGCAGAGCGTGGCGGCGACCATGTCGCAGTGTTCGAAGGCGGAGGCGAAGCGGGGGCGGAGGCCGGGGTTGTGGCGGAGCCAGTGGAGCAGCTTGGCGAAGCCCCACTCGTGGGAGTAGACGCCGCCGCACCACTGGATGGCCTCGATGCCATCGCGGTGGGCGGCTGCGGTGATTTCGGCGGCCTCGGCTTTGGCGCGATGGTCGCACCAGAGGTAGTAGTCGTTAAGGGGCTGCATGTTGGCGTCCACGGGGACGACGCTGGAGCCGGTGGTGTCGAGCGCGATGGCGGCGATGGATTGCGGGTCCACGCCGGTATCCTTGACGGCCTGGCGCGTGGCTGCGGCGAGCGCACGCATCTGGTCGGCGTGCGACTGGGTGGCGAAGTCGGGGTCTTCGCGGCGGCGGTGCAGGGGATATTCGCAGGCGGCGGTGCCGAGGCGGCCGCGGGCAGTGTCGAAGAGGGAGACACGTACGCTCAGGGTTCCGAAGTCAACACCGGCGACGATGGCCATGGATTTCTCCTTAGTGCATTGCAGTGGGCGACAGGCGGATCGGATCAGGAACGCTGTTGCCCGTAGGTGGCGGCGGCTCCGTGCTTGCGCAGGTAGTGGTGGTCGAGCAGCGCCTGCGAGACACCCGCGCAGGCAGGGTTCAGCACCAAGGTGTTGTAGGCCAACTGAGCGGCGTACTCCAGCATGATGGCGGTGTGGACGGCGGCGGCGGGCGTGGGGCCCCAGCAGAAGGGCGCGTGGCCTGCGACCAGCACCGCAGGGACGGCGACTGGATCCAGCAAGGCGAAGGCGCGCACAATGGCGCGGCCGGTGTTGAGCACGTAGTCGCCGGCGATCTCCGCGTCGGTGAGCGGCGGTGTGACGGGAACGGGGCCGTGGAAGGCGTCGGCGTGGGTGGTGCCGAGCGCGGGAATGGGGCGGCCGGCCTGCGCCCAGGAAGTGGCATACAGCGAGTGCGTGTGGACGACGCCGCCGATGGAGGGGAAGGAGCGGTAGAGCTCAAGGTGAGTGTCCAGATCGGAGGAGGGACGCAGGGTGCCCTCGACGATTTTGCCGGAGAGGTCGGTGACGACGATGTCCTGGGCGCGCATGCCGTCGTAAGGGACGCCGCTGGGCTTGATGGCAACGAGGCCGCGTGTGCGGTCCATGCCGCTGACGTTGCCGAAGGTGTCGAGGACGAGGCCGGCGCGGACGAGTGCGAGGTTGGCATCGAGGACGGATTGGCGGAGGGAGAGGAGAGGCATGGCAGCACCAGAGGCGGGCATCTGTTAAAGCGTTTTCCCAATCGAATCGAGTCTAGGACGCGAAGGCGGGGATGTCAACGAGGGCGCGCGGTGTGTGGCCAGAGTGCGCTACTTGGACGCGGGCATGATGCCGACCTGCTGCGGCGGAGAGGCGAGAGCGGGCGCGGCAGCGCCGGGTGTGCCGCTGGAGGCGTCGGCGGCGGCCGGGGCGGGTGTGAACTTGTAGGCTGCGTCGGGACGCCAGCGGCCTTTGGCGTCGAGCAGCATGGGGACGATGGCGGGCTTGGCAAGGAAGGGTGTGTTGCGGTCGTTGCCGAAGTAGGTAGACCACATGCGTCCCTGTTTGTCGCGGAAGAAGTTGCCGTGGCCAACGTGGGGCACGGCGAGGTAACGCTCGCTCCACGGGCCGGCGAGCGACGTGGCGGTGGCCGCGTAGGTGTTGTACTCGCCGTTGACGAAGTCGGCGGCGGTGAGGGTGTAGATACCATGGTTCTTGAAGAGGAAGACACCTTCGAAACCGATTTCGCGGCCGCTGGCGGAGAGGATACGGTGGAAGGGTTCGGCGAGGCCGGTCATGTCGGGCTTCATGCGCGCGATGTAGCCGCCACCGTAGAGAGCGTAGACCGAGCCGTCGTCGTCCACAAAGAGCGAGGCGTCAATGCCGGTGGAGAGCGGCTCGTCGGGCGAGAGCGCAATGGCGTAGGGGCCGGCGGCCTTTCCGGTGGCGCTCTTGAGGATGGTGATGCCGTGGCGGGGGACGCTGAAGGGAATCCAGAAGGTGTTCTGGAAGTAATGGATCTCCGGCGCCCAGAGCGGGCGGAAGGGCTCGCCGTCGCGCAGTGTGACGGGCTTCATCCAGGTGCCGTCGCGGTCGAGGTTCCAGACGACGGTGGAGGGGCGCGGTGCATCCATGACGGGCGACCAGTGGGCGAGATCGGGGGACTTCCAGACGGAGAGATCGGAGGTGACGACCCATGCCTCGGGGCCGCCGGTGGTGCCGGTCATGTAGTAGAAGCCGTCGGGGGCATTGACGATGGAAGCATCGCGGAGGAACTGGTCGAAGAGCGGAGCGACGGTGGGCATGTCGAGGCCGCTCATCTGCGGGGAGGACCAGCCGACGCGGCGGGCGACGGCGTTGCGCGTGTGCAGCAGCAGCACAGGCGCGAAGTGCGCGGGGCCGCTCTCGTCGTAGAGGTCAAGGGATTGGCCGGCGGCGATGCGGAAGATGAGGCTGTACTCGGCGGAGTCCACTGCGTGTGGCGAGGCTATGTCGAAGGCACGTAGATGAGCGAGCGCGGCGGGAGAAAGACCGAGATGTGCGCAGGCGTCGGCGGGGCACTTTGCGGCGGTGGAGGGAACGCCATCGAGCGTGGGCAGCACGGCGTCGCCGCTGATGTCGGCGAGGACGATGACGCGATCCACGGCGGCGTCGGCGGCGAAGTCGGGGATGCTGACGCGGTACTCGGCGAAGTCGAGTCGGACGTCGGAGGGCTGGCCGGCCTGGCCGTGGGGGTAGGCGGACTCGGGGATGGGGAGGTGCAAGCCGTTGCTGCTCAAGGGGTTCTGGGTGTGGCGGGCGTAGGGGAACTGCGGGGAGAACTCGACGGAGACCCAGTGCGGGGAGAGAACTTTTACCGGCATTTTCGCGGTGTTTTGCGCGGCCAGCGATGGACAAATGGCGGTGAAAAGCGCGGCTAGGACGGCGATTGTGCGGTGCATGGTGGCTCCGGGCTACGAGGTTGCCTCAATCTGTTTGAGCGCGGGGTATACGTGGCGGAAGCGGCGGTAGGCAGCGGCCATAGCCGCGGCGTTTTGCGGCTGGATGGTGGCGACGGGGCGGATGGTGGCGGCGCAGGCGTCTGCGACGGAGGGCCAGGCACCGATGCCGGTGCCGGCGAGCAACGCGGTGCCGAAGGCTCCGCCCTCTTCGGCGGCGAGGAGTTCAACGGGGTGGTTGTAGACGTCGGCCTGGATCTGACGCCAGAGCTGGGAGTGCGCGCCGCCGCCGCCGAGGCGTATGGTGCGGACGGGGATATGGAGTTCGTGGAAGAGGGTGAAGGTGTCTGCGAGGGAGAAGGCGACGCCTTCGAGGACGGCGCGGACGAGATGGCCGCGGGAGTGTGCGGCGGTGATGCCGGTGAAGGCGGCGCGTGTCTCGGGGTCGAGGTGGGGAGTGCGCTCGCCGAAGAGATAGGGCGCCCAGAGGAGACCGTCGCATGCGGGGGGGATTTTTTCAGCGAGGGCGGTGAGTTCGTCGTAGGAGGAGTTGGGAGCGAAGGTGTCTCGGAACCAGCGCAGCGAGAGGCCTGCGCCGTTGGTGACGCCCATGACGTGCCAGGTGCCGGGAGCGGAGTGGCAGAAGGTGTGGAGTCGGCCGAGGGAGTCGCGGGTGGGCTCCGATGTGGCGGCGAAGACGACGCCGGAGGTGCCGATGGTGGCGCTGACGGTGCCGGGAGCGAGGACGCCCATGCCGACTGCGCCTGCGCCCTGGTCGCCCGCGCCTGCGGCGACGGGGATACCGGCAGAGAGGCCGGTGGCGGATGCGCCGGCGGTGGAGATGCGCGCGCAGATCTCGGGGCCTTCGTGGAGCGAGGGGAGCCACGCGGCGGGAACATCGGCGGCTGCGGCGACCTCGGAGGACCAGCGGCGGCGGGTGACATCGAGCAGCAGCGTGCCGGATGCCTCCTGCACGTCGATGGCGAACTCGCCGGTGAGGCGGTAGCGGACGTAGTCTTTGGGGCAGAGGACGTGGGCGACGCGGGCGTAGATTTCGGGTTCGTGCTCGCGGACCCAGAGCATCTTGGTGAGGGTGAAGTTGGGCAGGGCGGGGTTGCAGGTGAGTTCGATGAGGCGCTCGCGGCCGATGCTGTCGGTGAGCCAGTCGCACTGCGGCTGTGTGCGCTGGTCGCACCAGATGAGGGATGGGCGGAGGACGGCACCGGTGGAGTCGAGCAGGACGCAGCCGTGCATCTGACCGGTGAGTGCGACGGCCTCGGGCTGTGATCCGGAGTCCTTGAGGACGGCGGTGATGGAGGATTGAGCGGCGCGCCACCAGTCTTCGGGGTCCTGCTCGGCCCAGCCGGGGCGGAGGGTGCGGATGGGAGCGTGTTCGGTGGAGTGCGAGGCGAGGACGCGGCCGTAGCGGTCCACGAGTACGGCGCGCGTGCCGCCGGTTCCGACATCGATGCCGAGGAACATGATTTTTCCTTGTACAACAAAGTGTCGGCGAGAGCGAGGCAGGAGCGAGGAGCTGCGTGGTCGCGCCGGATTTGGGGAAGCGTTTTACGAAATACTGGCTTTATTGAACACTGCGGCGGTGAAAATGGCAATGCGGGGAAATCATATTGGTTTGTTAGTTGCCTATTTTCAATTACATAACCCGGTTACGCAGATAGTTGCAAAGACAAGGGATAGCATTGGTCAGTCCAATATATGATGGATGTGACCTCCTCATGCGCAGGATGAACAGAGCCCGGAGTATAGGCACGGCGGTACAGATGCTGGGCGTGTGCCTGATGACGGTTGCGGGCGCGCGGGCGCAGGATACGCGCACAGTGACGGAGCCGACGTTTCCAGCGGTTTGCACGGTGCTGAACGCGACGCAGGCGATTGTGAGCGGCGCGCCGGCGTCTGAGACGACCTTTGACACGAGCCGCATCCAGAGCGCGCTGACGGCGTGCGCATCGGGCAAGGCGGTGGAGTTGGCGCCGTCCACGGACGGGACGGAGTATGCGTATCTGTCCGCGCCGCTGAACATTCCCAACGGAGTGAGCCTGATTGTGGACGGCGGGGTGACGCTGTTCGCGTCGCGCAATCCGACGGACTTCCAAGTCAGCGGCAATGAGAGCTGCGGCGGGTACGGCTCGGGGAACGGGTGCAATCCGTTCCTCATGTTCAACAACATCAGCTCGAACTCCGGTTCGGGCCTCTACGGATATGGAGTGATTGACGGGCGGGGTGGCACAACGATGCTGAATGGGCCGAACCCGGGTGTGAAGTGGTGGACGAACTCCGACAACGCCGGCACGGCGGGGCAATCGCAGGACAACCCCATCCTTGTGAAGCCGTACAAGTCGAGCAACTTCACAATATACAAAATCACGCTGCGCAATCCGCCGATGTTCCACGTGGCGGCATCCTATGTCTCCGGATACACAGTATGGGGGGTCAAGATCCAGGCACCGTTCACGGCGCACAACACGGACGGATTGGACGAGACGGGGACGAACATCAGCATCATCAACGCGACGATCTCGGACGGGGACGACAATATAGCGGTGGGGGCGAGCTCGGCGTCGTCGAACGTGACGATCAACGGAGTGACGACGTACAGCGGCCACGGGATTTCGGTGGGCAGCTACACGCAGGGCGGGCTGACGAACATGCTGGTGGAGAACAGTAACATGGCGGGGACGGCGGCGGACGGCAACGCGACGGGCATCCGGCTGAAGTCGGCCGCAGACCGTGGCGGCACGCTGGCCAACATCACGTACGAGAACATGTGCCTGCGCGATACACGGCACGCGATCATGCTCGACCCGTTCTACAACACCAACAGCGGCACCTCCTATCCGTGGTTCAAGAGCGTCACGCTGCAGAACATCCATGTGCTGGCGCCGACGGGCAGCACCTATCCATACCTGGTGCAGTTGCAGGGGTACGACGCCAGCCACATCACGGGGCTGACCATGAACAACGTGGTGGTGGAGTCGCTGACGTCGGCCAACGTGACACCGGCATCGGAGTACATATCAATTGCGCTCGCGGGCGACATCTATCCGTCGTTCCTGACCAGCCTGACGGGTACGGGTGTGAGCTACACAGGGTCGGCCAGCTCCAACAGTATTGCAGGCGCGTATTCCTGCACGGTTTCCAGTGTGTTTCCGTACGTGGTGGGGGATTTGTATGTATCGAACACGAGCACGAACAACGTGCAGAGCGTGACGGTGGCGGCGGGGAACAGCTTCACGCTGCATGCGATTGTGCAGCCTGCGATGTCGCAGACCAGCTTCAGCGGCACGGTGGGCAACTACACGGGCGCGGCGGCGTTGACGCAGCCGGTGAGCTTCTACGAGGGCGCGACGCTGGTGGGGACGGGGACGTTGGGCGCCAACGGCACGCTGGCCAGCCTGACGCTGAGCGGCGTGAGCACGGGAACACATACTTACACGGCGCAGTATCCGGGAGACAGCAACTACGGCGCGTACAGCTTCGGGTCGGTGACAGTGACGCAGCAGGCACCGGTGACGACGACGACGGGAGTGGGGAGTTCGTCGTCGAGCGTGGGGTATGGGACGAGCGTGACGCTGACGGCGACGGTGACGGGCACGGCGGGCACGGCGCCGACGGGGACGGTGCAGTTCTACGACGGCGGCGTGGCGCTGAGTTCGGCGGTGACGATGAGTTCGCCGAACTCGTCTGCGGGGACGAACTCGGGCGCGCTGGCGGTGACGTTGGCGGCGGGGAGCCACAGCATCACCGCCGTCTATTCGGGCAACACGGCGTACGCCACCAGCACATCGAGCGCGACGGGGGTGACGGTGAGCAAGGCGACGCTGACGCTGACGGCGACGAACGTGAGCCGTGCGTACGGGCAGCCGAACGTGCTGGGCTACACGTTGACGGGATTTGTGAACAGCGAGACGCAGACGAGTGTGACGAGCGGGACGCCGAGCATCACGACGACGGCGACGCGGACCTCGGCGGTGGGCGGGTACACCATCACGGCGGCGGTGGGGACGCTGGTGGTGAGCGGCAACTACTCACTGACAACGGTGAACGGCACGCTGACGGTGACGGGCGGGGTGACGCACAAGATTTTCTTTCCGGCGCTGCCGAACCTGGCGTCTGGGCATAGTTATCAGTTGACGGCGCGGACGAACGCGGGGCAGACGGTGACGTACAGCATTACGCAGGGCGGCGGACTGGCGAGCGTGAGCGGCAGCACATTGACGGTGACGGGAGTGGGAACGATTACGGTGACGGCCAACGCGGCCGCCAGCAACGGATTCAGCGCAGCGACGGCGGTGAGCCGGACGTTTACATCGCACTAACGGAGCAGCATGACGCAGAGGCACACGACGAAGACGGGCACGACGGCAGCGCGCAGCGCGCAGGCGCTGGTGGCGTGTGCGCTGACGTTGGCGTTGACGGGCTGCGTGACGGGCGGCGCGTTGAGCGCGCCGGAGACGCCGACCTTCCGCGCGGGCAGCCCCATCAACGGGCGGGCGATGGGTGGGCAGCAGCCGGTGACGGGTGGAGTTGTGCAGTTGTACGCGGTTGGGTCGGGCGCGCTGGGGACGGCGGCGACGCCGCTGATCACGAGCACGTCGGTGCTGGGCGGGACAGGGACGTATCCGGTGACGACCAACAGTGGCGGGTACTTCAGCATCACGGGCGACTACAGTTGCACGGGCAATCCGCAGGTGTACTTGACGGTGACTTACGGCAAGACGATTACGGCGGCGACGGCGAGCCATCCGAACCTGGCGCTGGTGGCGGCGCTGGGCGCATGCAGCGGGCTGAGCAGCAGCACGTTCATCCTGATTAATGAAGTGACGACGGTGGCGGCGGGGTACGCGCTGGCACCGTTCTGGGGTGCGGACTACGCGCATGTGGCGGGGCCGAACGCGACGGCGGTGGCGAACGCGATGAGCACGGCCGGCAATCTGGTGAACACGACGACGGGCAGCACGCCGGGCGCGGGGCTGCCGGCGAACACGGCGATTACACCGGCCGGGATGATTAATTCGCTGGCCAATGCGATCTCGAGCTGCGTGAACTCTGATCCGAACGCGAACGCGACGCCGTGCAACACGCTGCTGGGGCTGGCGCAGAACGCGGCGGGCACGACTCCGGTGGAGACGGCGACGGCGGCGGCGAACATTGCACAGAGCCCCGGGAACAACGTGGCGAGTTTGTTCAACACGATTCCTTCAACGGGCGCGCCGTTCGGGAGTCCGCAACTGAGCACGACGCCGCAGGACTGGACGCTGGCTCTGAAGTTTACGGACGCGTCGCTGACGGGTCCGTACGGCGTGGCGGTGGACGCGGGCGGCAACGCGTGGGTGACGAACGAGGGCGGCTTCAGCGTGACGAAGATTACGGCGGCGGGGACGGTGGCATCTGGCACGAGCGGTTATACGGGCGGCGGAAACATTGCGGGGCCGCAGGGCCTGGCCGTGGACAAGAGCGGCAACGTGTGGGTGGCGAACACGCTGGGTGGGTCGGTGGTGGAGCTGAGCGCGACGGGCACGCTGGTGGGCAGTTACACGGGCGCGGCGCTGGTGGCGCCGGTGGCGGTGGCGGTGGACTCCGGCGGCAACGCGTGGGTGGCGAACCTAAACGGGAACTCGATGGCTAAGGTGACGAGCTCGGGGTCGGTGGGCGCGGCGATTACGGGCGGGCGCACGGGCGGGTCGTTCAGCCAGCCGGGCAGCATCGCGGTGGACAAGAGCGGCAACGTGTGGACGGCGAACGTGGGCTACGGCAACGTGGTGGAGTTTTCAAATGCGGGCGCGGAGTTGAGCAGCACGACGACGGGCGTGACGGACAGCAACACGATTGCGCCGTCGGCGGTGGCGGTGGATACGACGGGGAACACTCCGGCGGGGAATGTGTGGCTGGCCAGCATGGGCACGGGCGCGATGGATGGATTTACGAACAGCGGGACGGCGCTGGCGACGGCTTCGTACACGGGCGGAGGGTTGGCTGCGCCGCTGGGCGTGGCGATTGATGGCGCCAGCAACGTGTGGGCGGTGAATGGCAACAGCACGGCGGGGACGCTGACGAAGTTGGCGTACAGCGGGGGCAGCTACACGGCGGCGACGCCGGCGAGTGGGCTGGGGGTGCTGAACAATCCGGTGGGCGTGGCGGTGGATGCGGGCGGCAACGTGTGGGTGGCGAACCACGGCGACAACAGCGTGATGGAGTTCGTTGGGTTGGCGACACCGGCGACGACACCACTGGCGGCGACGGCGGGACCGTAGGAATCCAAGCAGAGGAATGAGAACGGGAGGGCCACGGATGAGCGTGGCCCGTTGTGCTATTAGTGGGTGTGCGGACGTGGCGGGAGCTTGTAGCGTTCGGGATGCCAGGCCCAGGCGGAGGCGACGATGTCGTCGAGGTTGGGATGGCGGGGCTGCCAGCCGAGGAGTTTGGCGGCGCGGTCGCTGGATGCGACGAGGCGCGCGGGATCGCCCGGACGGCGGGGATGCGGATGGACGGGGATGGGGTGTCCGGTGACGCGGCGGACGGATTCGACGACCTCCTTGACGGAGAAGCCCTGACCGTTGCCGAGATTGCAGACGATGCGGTCGTGAGCGCCGAGCGCGTGGAGGGCGAGGATGTGGGCCTCTGAGAGGTCGGCGACGTGGATGTAGTCGCGGACGCAGGTGCCGTCGGGGGTGGGGTAGTCCTCGCCGAAGATGTTGAGGAAGGGCGTGCGGCCGAGGGCGACGTCGAGGACGCGGGGGACGAGGTGGGACTCGGGCTCGTGGGCCTCGCCGTGGGAGCCGATGGAGCCGGCGACGTTGAAGTAGCGCAGCGAAGCGTAGCGGAGGCCGTGGACGCGGTGGAACCAGTCCATGATGCGCTCGGAGAGCAGCTTGCTTTCGCCGTAGGCGTTGGTGGGCTCGAGGCGGTCGTTCTCGTCGACGAGGTCGTGCTGGGGTTCGCCGTAGACAGCGGCGGTGGAGCTGAAGACGAGGCGGTTCGTGCCGGTGGCGTGCATGGCCTCCAGCAGGGCGAGGGTGTTGGCGGTGTTGTTGCGGAAGTAGAGCTCGGGCTTGAGCATGGACTCGCCCGCTTCGAGGAAGGCGGCGAAGTGGAGGACGCCGTCGGGCTTCAACTCGCGGAGGAGGGCTTCGACGCGGGGGCGGTCGGAGACGTCGGCCTGGACGAAATGTGCACCCCTGGGGACGTACTCGATGCGGCTGCGGACGAGGCTGTCGAGGACGGTGACCTCGTGGCCGGCCTGGAGGAGTTGGATGGCGACGGAGCCGCCGATGTAGCCCGCGCCGCCGGTGACGAGTAGTTTCATGTGTGGCTCCATTATTCCTGAAAGAGCGTGTGGTCAGCTCTGAAATGCATTGCGGAGGGTTGCTGCCGCGGATTCCGGCGTGATGTCGCGCTGGGGCGAGCCGAGCAGCTCGAATCCGACCATGAACTTGCGCACGGTGGCGGAGCGGAGAAGCGGCGGGAAGAAGTGGGCGTGGAGGGTCCACTCAGGGTGGGCGAGGCCGTCGGCGGGCGCGTTGTGGAAGCCCATGGAGTAGGGGAAGGGAGCGTCGAAGACGCGATTGTAGCCTGCGGTGACGGTGTGGAGGATGTCGGCGAGTGCCTTGCGCTGCACGGGCGCGAGCGCGGCGATGGTGGGGACGGAGGAGCGGGGCAGAATCATGAGTTCGAAGGGCCAGACGGCCCAGTAGGGGACGAGGGCGACCCAATCGGAGTTCTGGGCGACGAGGCGCTCGCCTTCGGCGAGTTCAATCTTTAGATAGTCGGCGAGCAGCGGGTGGCCATGCTGCGCGTAGTAGTCGGATTGAGTGACAAGCTCGCGGGCGGGGGCGTTGGGGATGTGCTCGGTGGCCCAAACCTGGCCGTGGGGGTGGGGATTGCTGCAGCCCATCATGGCGCCGCGGTTCTCGAAGATCTCGACGTAGCCGATGTCAGGGCGGGCGGCGAGTTCGGATTCCTGCGCGGCCCAGAGGTCCACGACGTGGGCGATGGCACCTTGGGTCATGCTGGCCATGGTGAGGCTGTGGTCGGGGGAGAAGCAGATGACGCGGCAGAGGCCGCGCTCGCTGGTGGCGTGCAGCAAACCCGCGCCAGAGATATCGCTGGTGAACGCGGGCGTATCGGGCATGAGCGCGGCGTAGTCATTCTCGAAGACGTAGGTGTGTTCGTACTGGGGCGTGACGGCGCCGCCGGCGCGTGTGTTGCCGGGGCAGAGGTAGCAGGCGGGGTCGTAGGAGGGGATGGACTGGGCGGCGTTCTTTTCGACCTGACCTTGCCAGGGGCGGGCGGTGCGGTGGGGGCTGACGACAACCCACTCGCCGAGCAGGGGATTCCAGCGGCGGTGGGGAACGTTGATGTTGCGCTGCTCGGTCATGCGTTGTCTCCGTGGGGCCAGTTGCGCTGGACAGCGCCGTCGGCGGCCTGACAGAGGTAGGTCTGGGCGGCGACGGCGAAGCGCTGCTGATAGGCTACGCGAAGCGCAGGGGCGAAGCTTTCGCAGGCGTTGGCGGCGACGAGAGCGACGATGCATCCGCCGAAGCCGCCGCCGGTGAGTCGCGCGCCGTAGCAACCGGGCTGCTGCATGGCGGTGTCCACGAGGAAGTCGGTCTCGGGGCAGGAGCACTCGAAGTCGTCGCGCTGGCTGACGTGGGAGGCGTGCATGAGTTGGCCGAGGCTGACGGGGTCTCCGGTGAACATGGCTGCGCGTGCAAGCTCGACGCGGGCGTTCTCACTGACGATGTGGCGGCAGCGGCGGAAGGAAATCTCCGCCATGGTGGCGCGGGCGCGTTCCAACTGGTCGAGGGTGATGGTTCCGAGCGAGCGTGCGCCAGGGGTGACGGCGACGAGCGCGGCCTGACCCTCCATGACCTGGCGATGGCGGACTGCGTACTCGCCTGCGGCGACGGAGTGGCGCACCATGGAGTTGCAGATGACGATGCGCGCGTCGGCGAGCGCGCCGGTGTTGAGCGGCAGATGCTCGTACTTGAGCGTTCCGGTGTCGAGGAGGAGAGCGTGTCCGGCGGTGGCGGCGGTGATGACGAACTGGTCCATGATGCCGCAGGGGGATTGGGCGAACTCGTTTTCGGCGCGGCGGCAGAGGACGGCCAGCTTCTCGACGGTCATGCGCTGCAGAATAAAACGCAGCAGGGCGCAGGCGGTGGCGACTTCGACGGAGGCCGAGGAGCTGAGTCCTGCGCCGAAGGGTACGTCGCCGTCCAGATGCAGATGGAAGCCTGGGAAGCTTAGGCCGTTCTCCATGAGCATGCGTAGCACACCGACGGTGTAGTCGCTCCAGTCGCCTGCGGGCTCGGGAAGTGAGCCGACGGGGAGGGTGCGATTGCCTTTGAACTGCGCGCTGGTGAACTGCCATACGGGTTCGCTGAGGGGAGTGAGCGTGGCCTGGGTGGCGAAGGGAACGGCCATGGGCAGAACCATGCCGCCAGTGTAGTCGGTGTGCTCGCCGAGCAGATTGACGCGTCCGGGGGCGTAGGCGCGGAGAGCGGCGGGGGTGGGAGCAGTAGTTGGAGTGGCCATGGGGTCTCCGAGGCGCGATGCGGGCAGCAAGCGCCGAAATGTAAATGATTACATTTCCGAACCAGATTATGGAAATAGGACAGGGATGTCAAGGGCGGAGTATGGCGGAGAAGTCCGAGCGGGCGTCTCTCAGGGAGCGGGCTGGCTGGGGGTAGGATGGATGGATATGGATATCAAGGAAGTTGCGCGGCGGGCGGAGGTGTCGACGGCGACGGTGTCGCGGGTGCTGAACGGCTCGACCAAGGTGCGGCCCGCGACGGTGGAGCGGGTGATGCGTGTGGTGGAGAAGCTGCACTACGTTCCCAATACCAGCGCGCGCAACCTGCGCACGGGCAGCACGCGGCTACTGGGCATGATTGTGAGCGACATCAACAACCCGTTCTTCTCCAGACTGGTGGACGGCATTGAATCGCTGGCGCGGGAGCGGGGCGTTGGCGTGATTTGCAGCCACACAGACTACAGCCCGGCGCGGTTGCGAGAGGCGCTGGAGCGCATGGTGGAACACAATGTGGACGGCATTGCGGTGTGTACGTCGGAGACGGCCGCGGCCGCGTACGAGTTTGCGCGGCGGCGGCGCTGCGCAGTGGCGTTGTTGGGCCAGGAGGGGCCGCGCACGGAGTATGCCAATGTGCGAGTGGACTACGCGGCAGGCTTGCAGGAGGCAGTGGAGCATCTGCGCGGGCTGGGGCACAAGCGCATTGCGTATATTGGCGGGCCGACGACGTTTGAGAGTACTCGGGCGCGGCGGCAGGGCTTTTTGAAGGTGATGAAGGCGGCGGGCTTGGAACTGCGTCCGGAGTGGATGGTGGAGGCCGACCTGCACATGGACGGCGGCGGGAGCGCGATGGAGAAGTTATTGGCGACGCGCGCGCGGCCTACGGCGGTGGTGGCGGCGAACGACCTGATGGCGCTGGGAGCGCTGCGGGCGGCGCACGGCGCAGGCCTGAATGTGCCACAAGAGATGTCGCTGGTCGGCTATGACAACCTGCCCATCTGCGAGATGGTGACGCCGCCGCTGGACTCGATTGAGATACCGCGTACGGAGGTGGTGGCAGGGCTGTTCGCGATGCTGCAGCCGACGAATGGCGGCAAGAAGGCCGCTACGGCCAAGACGCTGACGGCAGTGCGTACGCGTTTCATACGGCGCAACTCATCGGCTGCGGCGCCGCAATTCTGAAGAGTTCCGAAACAAGGAGATGCCCCATGAAGCCCATCAACCGCAGAAGCTTTTCCCAACTTGCGTCGCTGGCCGCGGTCGGCATGGCATGGCCCGGCGGAGATTTGCTGGCTGCTCCGGACGCTGCCGCCAAACGCACTGAGCAACGCGGATTCGCCAAGGGATTTCTGTGGGGATCGGCCACGGCCTCCTATCAGGTGGAGGGCGCGGTGCACGAGGATGGCCGCGGCACATCCATCTGGGACACCTTCTCGCACACGCCGGGCAAGACCTTCCACGGCGACACGGGCGACGTGGCCACCGACAGCTACCATCGCTACGGCGAAGACATTGCGCTGATGAAAGCGATTGGCCTGCGCGGCTGCCGTTTTTCGATAGCGTGGCCGCGCATCTTCCCCAACGGCGCAGGGCAGCCCAACCAGCGGGGCATCGACCATTACCGGCGCTTTGCGGAAGCGCTGCGCGAGGCGGGCATAGAACCGTTTTGCACGCTGTACCACTGGGATTTGCCGCAGGTTCAACAGGACAAGGGCGGCTGGCAGAACCGCGCTACCGCGCAGGCCTTTGCCGACTACGCCGGCTACACCGCGGGCAAGCTCGGCGACGTGATCGAGAACTGGATGACGATGAACGAGATGCGATCGTTCATCGAGATTGGGTACGGACGGGGTGAGCATGCGCCGGGGCTGAAGCTGGGGCGCAAGGATCTGGCGCAGGCCAGGCACCACGCGGTGCTGGGGCACGGCCTGGCGGTGCAGGCCATCCGCGCCGCCGCACCTGGCGCCAAAGTGGGCAGCGCGGAGAGCTGCGACTCCGTGATTCCCGCCTTCAACGCAGCGGAGCACATCGCCGCGGCGCGCAAGGCCTTTGTGGAGGAGAACGCCGCCTACCTGACCGTGATGCACACGGGGCGGTATACGGAAGGCTATCTGGCGAAGCTGGGTGCCGACGCCCCGGTGTTTACGCCGGAGGAGTTGAAGACCATCGCCACGCCCACGGACTTCCAGGGGCTGAACATCTACAGTGGCGCGTACGTGCGCGCGGCCGCCAGCGACAGCGGATACGACATATTGTCCAAGCCCGCATCGTACCCGCACATGGCGAGCCCGTGGATCCACATTGCGCCGGAGGCCTTGTACTGGGGCCCAAGATTTGCGGCCGAAGAGCTCCGTATCCGCAACATTTACGTCACGGAGAACGGGTGCTCCTCTGCGGATACCGTGGCTGCTGACGGTGAGGTGTACGACACCGACCGCGTGATGTACTTGCAGGCGTACCTGACGCAGTTGCAGCGCGGCGTGCAGGAGGGTGTTCCGGTGCGCGGCTACTTTTTGTGGAGCCTGCTGGACAACTACGAGTGGGCCGATGGATACAGCAAGCGCTTCGGCATCACTTATGTGGACTTTGCGACGCAGAAGCGCACGCTCAAACTGAGCGCCAAGTTCTACCGCAACACCATCGCCCAGCAAGTGCTGTAGAGGGAACGGCGGTTACTTGACGACGGCGGGTAGCGGAGCGGCGCCGATGGGTGAGACCGGCAGCGCGGCAACCTCCTGGCGCAGGCCGTCGAAGAGCAGCGTGGAGAGGTAACGCTCGCCGGCGGAGGGCAGCACGGCGACGATGAGCTTGCCTGCGTTCTCGGGGCGTGCGGCCACCTTGAGCGCGGCCGCGACGGCCGCGCCGGAGCTGATGCCGACCAGCAGACCTTCTTCGAGCGGCAGGCGGCGTGCCGTGGCGAGGGATTCATCGCTGCTGATTTGGATGACCTCGTCGATGAGGTGGGTGTCCAGCACGCCGGGGACGAAGCCTGCGCCGATGCCCTGGATCTTGTGGGGGCCGGGCTTGCCGCCGCTGAGCACGGGGCTCTCGACAGGCTCGACGGCGATGGTCTTGAAGCCGGGCTTGCGCGGCTTGATGTACTGGCTGACGCCGGTGATGGTGCCGCCGGTGCCGACGCCGCTGATGAGGATGTCCACCTTGCCTTCGGTGTCGTTCCAGATTTCAGGGCCGGTGGTGGCCAGGTGGATGGCCGGGTTGGCGGGGTTGTCGAACTGCTGCAGAATGTAGCCGTCGGGCGTCTGGGCGAGGATCTCTTTGGCCTTGGCGATGGCGCCGGGCATGCCGTTGGGGCCGGGGGTGAGGACGATCTCTGCGCCGAAGGCGCGCAGCAGCACGCGGCGCTCCTGGCTCATGGTCTCCGGCATGGTGAGGATGAGGCGATAGCCCTTGACGGCGGCGACGAAGGCCAGCGCGATGCCGGTGTTGCCGCTGGTGGGCTCGATGAGCACGGTCTTGCCGGGGGTAATCTTGCCGGCCTTTTCGGCGGCGTCAATCATGGCGAAGCCGATGCGGTCCTTGACGCTGCTTACTGGGTTCTGGCCTTCGAGTTTGACGGCGATGCGCGCCGGCAGCCCGGCCGCGATGCGGTTGAGGTACACCAGCGGTGTACGGCCAATCAGTTCTGTGACGTTGTTGGCAATCGGCATGGGGGACTCCAATTCTGGTGAGGCGTGCGGTTGTGTGCCGGAGGAATGCGGCACGAATCTGAGGGAATTATATACTTGACATACTTGACCAATATACTAAAGATATAAATCAGGCATTGGAGTGGTGGTGATTGGATGAAATGGCGGGAGCAGGTATGAGAGTCTCGACGCGGGGAGAGTACGGGCTGCTGGCGCTGGTGGAGCTGGCCGTGCAGGCGGGGAGTGGGCCAGTGACGGGCGCACAGATCGCCGAGCGTCAGGGGATTCCGCGGCAGTATCTGGACCAGTTGATGCTGTCGTTGAAGAGCGCGCGGCTGGTGGTGAGCGAACGGGGCCGCATGGGTGGATACCGGCTGGCGCGAGAGGCTGCAAGCATCACGCTGCACGATGCGATTGCGGCGCTGGAGGCGCGGCCGGAGAGAGAGTGCTTTGCGGACATGAACACGAGGCGCAAGAACGCGGCACGCGGCGTGCTGCGGCGGGTGTGGCAGCAGATGGACGCGCAGACCGAGGAAATGCTGCGTGCGCGGACGCTTGCCGATGTGGCGCAGGATTCTGCCGCGGCCGAGAGCCTGGTGACGTACGAGATATAAAGTGCGGCTTAGGTGAGGTCGAAGCGGTCGAGGTGCATCACCTTGGCCCATGCGGCCACAAACTCGTTGACGAACTTGGGGGCGGAGTCGCTGGAGGCGTAGACCTCGGCCAGCGCGCGGAGCTGGGAGTTGGAGCCGAAGACGAGGTCCACGATGGTTCCTGTCCACTTGACGGCTCCAGTCTTGCGGTCGCGGCCTTCGAATACGCCGGGTGCGGCGGAGGGCTTCCACTCCGTGCCCATGTCGAGCAGGTTGACGAAGAAGTCGTTGGTCAGCTCGCCGGGGCGCTTGGTGAAGACGCCGAGCGGTGTGCCGCCGTGATTTGCGCCCAGTGCGCGCAGGCCGCCGACGAGCGCCGTCATCTCGGGCGCAGTGAGGGTGAGCAACTGCGCCTTGTCGAGCAGCAGGTCGGCGGCGCAGGATTCGAGACCCTTGCGCGTGTAGTTGCGGAATCCGTCGGCGAGTGGCTCGAGGACGGCGAAGGAGTGGGCGTCGGTCTGCGCGGCGGAGGCGTCGGTGCGACCGGGCGAGAAGGGAACGGCGACGGCGTGGCCTGCCCTCTTGGCGGCGGCTTCGACGGCGGCGTTGCCGGCCAGCACGATGAGGTCGGCGAGCGAGACGCGCTTGCCGTCCTTTTGCGCGGCGTTGAACTCCTTCTGGATGGACTCCAGTTTGGCGAGCACGGTGGCGAGCTGGGCGGGCTGGTTGGCCTCCCAGTCCTTCTGCGGAGCCAGGCGGATGCGTGCGCCGTTGGCGCCGCCACGCTTGTCGCTGCCGCGGAAGGTGGATGCGGAGGCCCATGCGGTGGAGATGAGCTGTGCGGTGGTGAGTCCGCTGGCGAGAATCTTCGCCTTGAGCGCGTCGGCGTCCTTGGCGTCCATCAGCTTGTGGTTCACGGCGGGGACGGGGTCCTGCCAGATGAGCTCTTCCTGCGGCACGAGCTTGCCGAGGTAGCGGGAGCGCGGGCCCATGTCGCGGTGAGTGAGTTTGAACCAAGCGCGGGCGAAGGCGTCTGCAAACTGCTGCGGGTTCTGGTGGAAGCGGCGCGAGATCTTCTCGTAGGCGGGGTCCATGCGCAGCGAGAGGTCGGTAGTGAGCATCATGGGGGCATGGCGCTTGGACTTGTCGTGCGCGTCGGGGACGGGGCCGTTGATCATGTCGGCGCTGCCCTTGGGACGCCACTGCTGCGCGCCGGCGGGGCTCTTGGTGAGCTCCCACTCGAAGCCGAAGAGGACATCGAAGAAGGTGTTGTCCCACTGGGTGGGCGTGGGCGTCCATGCGCCTTCGAGGCCGCTGGAGATGGTGTCGCCGCCCTTGCCGCTGCCGAAGCTGCTCTTCCAGCCGAGGCCCTGCTGCTCGATGGCCGCGCCTTCAGGCTCCGCGCCGACATGGGTGGCGGGGGCCGCGCCGTGCGCCTTGCCGAAGGTGTGTCCGCCGGCGATGAGGGCGACGGTCTCCTCGTCGTTCATGGCCATGCGCGCGAAGGTCTCGCGGATGTCCTTGGCGGCGGCCAGCGGGTCGGGGTTGCCGTTGGGGCCTTCGGGGTTCACGTAGATGAGGCCCATCTGCACGGCGGCCAGCGGGTTGGACAGATTGCGGTCGCCGCTGTGGCGCTCGTCGCCGAGCCACGTGCCCTCGGCGCCCCAGTTGATGTCCTGCTCGGGCTCCCAGATGTCGGCGCGGCCGCCGCCGAAGCCGAAGGGCTTGAGGCCCATGGACTCGATGGCGACATTGCCGGCCAGGATGAGCAGGTCGGCCCAGGAGAGCTTGCGGCCGTACTTCTGCTTGATGGGCCAGAGCAGGCGGCGGGCCTTGTCGAGGTTGACGTTGTCGGGCCAGCTATTCAGGGGAGCGAAGCGTTGCGCTCCCGTGCCCGCGCCGCCGCGTCCGTCGGCGATGCGGTAGGTTCCGGCGGCGTGCCACGCCATGCGCACAAAGAGCGGCCCGTAGTGGCCGTAGTCTGCGGGCCACCAATCCTGCGAGGTGGTCATCAGCGCATGCAAATCCTTGACCACGGCGTCCAAATCGAGCGACTTGAACTCGGCGGCGTAGTCGAACTCCTCGCCCATCGGATTGGAGAGCGACGAGTGCTGGTGCAGGATGCCGAGGTTGAGCTGGTTGGGCCACCAGTCGCGGTTGCCGCGGGCCGCAGCGCGGGTGTTTTGAAGCATACCGCCGGAGAAAGGGCACTTCGATTCGTCGGACATGGTCACTCCTGTGTAGGTGCTGAATCCAGCTTAGTCATTATAGGAGTATGGCCGGCGCGAAATGGATTCAGTACGGCCATCCGGAATCCAGGGATTGGCGCAAGGCTCTTGCAGGGACGGTAAAGGCCATGTGCGGTGGGCGCGGTCCAGATGGTTCGATAACTAGACGGGGCCTTCGCTATGCAACGATGCCGCAGAGCGTGGAATGGATCGGACCTTGCGCAGCTGGAAATACCTGCGGCGCTCGGGGAAGATGAAGGCCCCCAGAGGAGGCAGAAGATAACGAGCAAAGTAGACGGAGCAGATGAGAATGAGGGTGACGATAAAAGTGATGACAATCATTTCGCCCAGATCTCCCTCCGGCGCGGCGTGAAGGAAGAAAAGGGTGAAGACGAGGGTCCAGGGCGAGCGTTCCATTGTGCCGGTGGTGGAGTTCACGGCGATGAACAGCATCAAGGTGACCACGGGCAAGATGAGCAACACCCCGACCCACTTGCCCATGTGGTAGGCCATGGCCGACGGGCCGAAGGAGATGCTGGTGCTGAAGTCCTCGTAGGCGAGCAGGCCCAGCTCATGCGCAAAGGCGTTGGCGTAGATGTAATCCGGCTTGTTCTTCCAGAGGAAGTGCGGCACGATATTCCCGTAGGCGACGACCAGCGGCCGATAACCGTAGGTGCCGTTGATCTCGGTGATGTTGATCAGGGCGTCGTCCATGCCAATCATGCCCAGCCGCTCCAGAAAGCCGCGATCCTCGGAGAAGTAGTGCGGACCGCGGGAGATTGCGACGTCCTCGTTGGAGATGTTGTACTCGGCCCGGAGTTCATCCAGGTGGTGCAACCAGTACATGGCGGTGTCCCAGCGAACCTCGAACGTCGTGGCGTCGTGGGTGTAATTGCG
>Ga0316220_1000932_pt1 | contig 36593 bp, 30 predicted proteins | sample TBH18005metaG_FD_203632 | JGI IMG/M metagenome (GOLD analysis project Ga0316220, IMG submission 203632) | Freshwater microbial communities from Trout Bog Lake, Wisconsin, USA - TBH18005 | ecosystem: Environmental > Aquatic > Freshwater > Lake > Hypolimnion/Profundal zone | place: USA: Wisconsin... | reverse complement strand
TAAAGTAATATATACCTTATTAGATATATTAGTTTTTTGTCTAACATAGACAAACGAAAGGGAATCCCCAGACTCTGCATCACTATTTTTTTCAATATCTGTAAATTTCAATTTTTGGAAATCTACATAAGATAAACCACAAAAAGATAAAAATAGCATTATACGAAGTATGAGTTTTTCCCTATCATTTAATATATCTTTTTTCAACTTTGTTGGATTAGAATCTTTTTTAGATTTCAATTCTACTAATCCAAGATGATATTTCATAAGTATCAATTCATCTTTAGTAAAAACGATAAAATCAGGCTGTTCTTTTATTACCTTGAAATCCTTGTATTTTTCAGTGTTTATTAGTTTATAGTTGGTGTTTATATAACCTAAAAAGGTTTTTATATTCTTTATTATCCTTCCTATACTTCCTTCTTTATATCCTTTATCAATATAGTATGAAACAAAGTCCTCATAGAATAAATCATTGAATGTATCCCAAGTAGGGATTATTTCTAATGAATCAAAATATTCTATCAATCTCAATTCGGTTGCACGATATACTTTAATAGTACCTATTGTCAATCTTTTCTTCTTTGAGTAAATCTCAACAAATTCCTTGTAGTAGTCCATTACAAGACGATTCTTTAATACTCCATCCTCACTTCTATTGTTCTTTAGAATCTTTTTTAATTCATCAAGAGTAGGGTACTTTTTATCGTTGGTATGGTAGAACTTATTGATTAAATCTCTTATTTTAGTTGATTCTGTGTCAATTTTTGTTCTAATTATCTCTCTATTTGGAGCAGTTCTTTTGGGTATTTCATCTAAATCATTCCAATCTTTTGGTTTTATACTTTCTCCAATTGGATGTCTGTAATATTCTTTACCAATTGTCAATCTTATTGTAATAGGACATTCCCCATTTGTATTGATTTTATCTTTTCTAATGATAGTTTTTAATGTATAACCCATATCTTTACTTTGTGTAAAGATATGGGGACAACTATGGGGACAACAAAATTAGATGATATTATTAAACATATAATATAATATTATGTGTAAATTATTGAAAATAAAATATATAATATTTTTGTAAGTTGGAACCGAGTGGACTGATAAGTCCGCTCGGGACCTCGGAATTAAAAATGCCCGCTTTGGTGGGCATTTTTAATTAACGATTGATAATCAATCAGTTACATTAAAATTGATTAATAAATTCAATCAGTTTTTTTTTGTTAGATGGATATTTATAAGTCCGGGTGCTTTGTTTATCAACATAACCCTAAATTGCCAATTGATTCTAAGGAAAATTTAATTATTGATGCATAAACAGAATCTGGTTGCTGACCATGAAATGAAAAGGGTGATTAGTCTGGCCGAATTGGACCTGGACTATTCCGATATGCAGGATGCTTTGGGAGAGTTAAGTAAATTGGCTGCAACTGTTGCCGGAACTGAAATTTCATTAATTAACCTGATTGACTCGTTTACCCAGTGGACTATTTCACAATATGGGTTTCCTCTTGAACAAATGCCCCGTGAAGATTCTATTTGTCAGTATACTATCCATACCAAAGAATATTTCGAGGTAAAAGACCTGGCCGGCGATGATCGGTTTAAGCATCTGAGTTATGTGAAAGATGAATCTAAATTGAAATATTATTTTGGTGTCCCTTTACAAACCGAGGATGGCTATGCACTGGGTGCATTGTGTGTACTGGATAAGGTAGGCAAAGAATTATCTGCTGAACAGGTAAGTTTATTAAAGATCATTGCTGCTGAGATCGTAAAAAGATTAACGGATATTAAATTGATCCAATCCTTACGTTCCAAAGTAAAAGAATCGCATGAAACGGTTAAAAAAGTAGCCCACGATATCAGGGGACCTTTAGGGGGGATTGTTAACCTGGCGCAGATAATGGTGGATCAGGGAACAGAAAATTCAGTACCTGATATGCTGGAGGTAATGCAGATGATCCAAACAAGCGGTGGCTCGTTGCTTGAATTTGCAGAAGAGATACTTACTCCTGAATTGACACCCGAAAATGAACAATTTTATTTGAATGATTATTCTATTACCATTACCAGCTTAAAAGATAAGCTGGTAAGATTGTTTTCCCCACCAGCTATTCATAAAAAAATCTTACTTAATGTGGAGGCTGTTGGAAAATCAGAAACCATCCCTTTTGCAAAAAGTAAGATCCTGCAAATTTGTGGCAACCTTATTTCCAATGCGATAAAATTTACTCCCGAAGGAGGAACTGTGAATGTAACCCTGGAACTGGTGCCCGGGTCCGGCGCTAATATTTTACGCATTTTGGTGTCAGATACGGGTGTAGGGGTAACGGCAGAGCAGATTGAATTTATATTAAAGGGAACTCCTTCCTCTACGGATGGAACAGATGGCGAAGCTGGTCATGGATATGGAATGTATTTAGTAAAACACCTGATTGATAGCATGAATGGAACCATGCATATCAAATCTGAACAGCAGATGGGCACTCACTTTGAAATAGTGTTACCCCAGGGTAAATTATATAAATAACCGGTCCTGTAAAGATATAAAGCACTGAAGGGGTAGTGCTGGTGATAGGTCAAAAAAGAACCCGTAAAGAAAATATGCCTCCCGCACTCGAACAAAACAAAATCTTTTCTGACTCAAAAAGCCACTATGAAATATTAGATGGCTTACGAGGAGTAGCAGCAATCATGGTGGTCATATTCCACTTGTTTGAAGCCTTTAGTGGGGGAGATCATTCAAAACAGATTATTAACCACGGATACCTGGCAGTAGATTTTTTCTTTCTGTTATCGGGGTTTGTCATTGGTTACGCATACAATGACAGATGGCAGAAAATGAGTTTGAAAGATTTTTTTAAACGTCGGTTAATCAGGCTTCATCCAATGATTATAATGGGGATGATCATTGGAGCGATTGGTTTCTACTTTAGTGCATCTCCTGTTTTATTTCCACAACTCAGCCAGATCCCTTTTTGGAAAGTATTATTGACAATGCTGATTGGATTCACCCTGATTCCTTTGCCAACCTCAATGGATATTAGGGGCTGGGGCGAAATGCATCCTTTAAATGGTCCGGCATGGTCTCTTTTTTTTGAGTATATTGGTAATATTCTATATGCGGTATTTATCAGAAAGATTTCAACTACGTTTCTTTCAATCCTGGTATTTCTTTCTGCTTTTGCCTTAATACAATTGGCAGTAACCAGTCCCAACGGAGATCTGATCGGGGGATGGTCTATGGAAACTGCACAATTGCGTATCGGGCTTACAAGATTGTTATTTCCATTTTTAGCTGGCTTATTATTGTCAAGAGTAGCGAAACCTCGTCATATTAATCATGCTTTCCTGATATGTGCGGGTCTCATCATATTGGCTCTTTCATTTCCAAGGGTTGGCGGGACTCAAAATTTATGGGTTAACGGAGTATACGATTCTCTTTCAATAATCATTTTGTTTCCTTTGATTGTATACATAGGAGCCAGTGGAGATATTACAACTGAATGGACATTAAAGCTTTGCAGATTTTTCGGCAATATTTCTTACCCTATTTATATCATTCACTATCCCTTCATTTATATTTTTACTGCATGGGTAATAGACAATCATATATCCTTGCAGGAGGGATGGTGGATGGGTTTAGTGGTATTATTGTCATCTATCTTAGTTGCTTGGACTTGCTTGAAATTATATGATATCCCCGTAAGAAAATGGTTAACAAAACGATGGGTAAAATAAAATTTCGGTTCAAAGGCGAGCTGACTCAACTTTCATATGAATATTTGTGCAATGATCAAGAATCACCAATTTATCACTTCGCAATACACAAACAATACAAACTGCCTTACGCTAAATCTGACTAATGAAACATTCTCAACTGATAGGTATTATTGCTGCGGTTAGTATACTATGTATTTGTTTTCTTCCCTGGAGCTATATACCCAGTGTGCAGGTAACTGTTTCCGGGTTCCATGCGGAAGGCACCAGTTTTGGAAAGCCCGGGGTTTTAAATTGCCTGCTTTGCCTGGCGGCCATCGTTCTGTTTTCGATCCCGGCAATCTGGGCCAAAAGAACCAATGTTTTTATAGGAGCACTCAATCTCGCCTGGTCTCTTCGGAATTATTTATTATTGTCTTCTTGTATGATGGGTGAATGTCCTGAGAAAAAAATAGCTTTATATGGTTTAATGAGTGTTTCTGTCATTATGCTAGTAATGACTTTTTTACCTAAAATAAAAATAAAAAAATCAGATACTGCCGGTTATTAAGTGAGGTATCAATTCCCGGATAATCCAGTTTTACTGCCTTGCCTAAAGATTGTTTTCGATAATGCCTGGTACATATCATTGTAAATTCTTTCTGAGTATCCTGCTGTTTCAATTGGTTTGTAGTTGTTGATTAAATTTATGTAGTTTTAATACTACACAATTATTTATAGTTACGACGTATATTTTATATTCCTGCTATGTTTTATTGGTTAGTTTAATCATTCCTTTACATAGCCAATATCCTTTTCAACAAAAGGCTTAAAAATTGATTGAGCAAACCAATCCGATTAAATAGTAGCCATCTTTCTATCCTATGAAAACTCCATTGGCTTTTTCGAAATGATTAGTCGAACACGGATTCAGTTCTGAACATTTTAAGTTAACAGATTTCTGACTAAGTAGCCAAAAGACGTTTTATGTAAAAAGGTAAAAAAAGAAGCATGAACAAAGAAGAAACAAAAGAATCACTGATCAGCTATATTAATGAACTGGAAGCAAAATTCGATAAACTCAGTCATGAGTTAACCGAACTCAATACTAATAAACCAAAGCTAAGAGATAATAGATCAGCAACTGCATCAGATACAGGTAGCAGGAATGAAAACGAGTATGCTGCTATTATTGAAAATACTCCCGGTGCACTTTTTTTGAGCAGGCCTGATGGTACCATTATTGAAGCAAATCCCAATGCAAGCAGCATGTTTGGGTACACACAAACCGAATTCAAAAAAATTTCAAGAAAAGATATTATTGATGAAACTGCTGCGGGCTTTAAAGAAACCCTGGAAAAGCGAACAGAATCCGGGAAAGTAAGGGCAGTATTAACGGCTATTAAAAAAGGAGGAGAAAAAATTAAGGTAGATGCATTATCCGTTGTTTTCTGGGATAAGTTGGCAGCTGAAAACAGAACCACTACTATTTTAGTAGATATTACCGAAAGTGAAAAAATAAAACTGGCATTATCGGAATCGGAAAAACAGTATAAGGACTTGTTTAATCTGAATCCATTGCCCATGTGGATTTATGATTCGGAAACACTTTGTTTCATGGAAGTAAACCGGGCCGCCGTTCAGCATTATGGATTTGAGCGAAACAGTTTCCTGGGTATGAAGATCACAGATCTTGCTGCAAAAGCCCAATCCGGACAATTGGATAATCATATAGAATCGCTACCATATAGCTGTCACCAAAAAAAAGATGGAACCATTATCTATGTTGAAACCAAATCCGAACAAATTATCTACGACGGAAAATCAGCTTCTCTGATTTTAGCACATGATATTACAGACAGAATCTTAGGTGAAAAAAAACTGGCAGAAAGTATCCAATGGGCGGATTTGATTTTTAATAATACCACAGATCTGATGTTTTTAATGACGGTTGAGCCAAATGATACTTTTCGTTGTCTGAAAGTAAATACGGCATACATGACTTTTACCGGATTGAGAACGGATCAATTAATTGGTAAAACTGTATGGGAAGTACTTCCTGAAGAAGCTGCTCAGGCAGCTATGGTACATTATCACCTGGCACTTAGGGAGAAAAGAACAATCATATATGAAGAAGAAGTTGAATTGCCTGCTGGTTTAGTGATAGTAGAAACTAAATTGACTCCTGTTTTTGATGAGGATGGGAAACCTCTTTTTTTAATGGGAATTGCCAGAAATATTTTCGAAAGAAAGAAAGCAGAACAGGTAATCAGAGATAATGAAAGGCGTATGAAAAATGCGCAATATGTTGGCGGGTTAGGTGACTGGGAGTTTGACTGTAAAACAAAAGAAGTAAGTTGGTCTGATGAGCTGTTCCGGCTTTTTGCGCGGAACCCGGAAATGGGGCCACCCACATTTGAAGAATTCATTGCTTCTTATATTCCTGAAGATGCAACAAGGTTAAGGAATGCCATTGATATGGCAAGTAAAACTGGCGAAAATTATGAGTTGGATCTCAAACTCAAAATGGCTGGGCATCAGGTTTGCTATCATTATACGGTTGGCCAGGTGTTAAGAGATTCCAACGGGGTTATTATCAAATGGTATGGTATTATACAGGATATCACAGACCGCAAACAATTTGAAATAAAAGTAAACACGGAACGAAAACTATTACGTACACTGATCGATAATTTGCCGGATTCTATTTATGTAAAGGACAGATTGGGTAGAAAGATAATCACCAACCAGGTAGATCTCGACCTGATGCATATAGATAATGAACAGGATGTGCTGGGCAAAACAGATCTGGATATTTTTAATGCTGAATTAGGTATTAAAGGGTATGCCGATGATATGAAAGTTGTAAAAACAGGAGAGGGGGTATACAATGTAGAGGAAAGTTTTATTGATAAGGCCGGAAATACAGTTTGGTTATTAACCACAAAAGTACCGATGCGTGATGAAAGGGGAGAAATCACAGGGATACTGGGTATTGGAAGAATTATTACCAAACGAAAATTGAGTGAACAGGCGCTAAAAGAAAGCAACGAACGGTTTAACTATGTAACACAGGCAACTTCTGACGCAATTTGGGACTGGGATTTGATTAATAATCATTTGTACTGGGGTGACGGGTACGAAAAAATATTTGGATACAAGATAGAATCAGGAAATAAGATTACGTCTTTCAACAATATTCACCCAGATGATCGACCCCTGGTTTTCGATAATATCAACAATTTGTTAAAAGGGAAAGCAGCCAATTGGTCAAGCGAATACCGGTATAAAAAAGCGGATGGAGAATATGCTTTTGTCCATGATAAAGGAATCATCATCAGGGATAAAAATGGTAAAGCTATCCGCATGATTGGTGCCATGCAGGATATTACCAATCGAAAACTGGCTGAAGAAGCCATTGCAAGAACACAGGCAAAATTTAATTCCCTGGTAAATAGCATAGACGGAATAGTTTGGGAATCAGATATTGACTCGCTTAATTTTTCCTATGTTAGTAACCATGCCGAGAAATTATTGGGGTATCCGATCAGCAGATGGTTAGATGAACCTGGTTTTTGGTCTACCCACATGCATCCGGATGACCGTATTTCTGCTGTCGCTTTTTCTGATGAGCAAATTGGAAAAAGACAGAACCACAAGTTTGAATATAGAATGATAACAGCAGATGGAAGAGTAATATGGCTGGCTGATTTTGTTACGCTGGTGGAAGAAGGAGGGATGCCGGTTAGATTAAAGGGAATCATGGTAGATATCACTGATCGGAAAGAAGCCGAAAAACAACTCGCTAATGAACGGAAATTATTGAGAATATTAATTGATAACCTACCCGATTATATTTATGTAAAGGATAATGACTTAAAGCATATCATAAACAATAAAGCCAGCTATCTAGTGATGGGTTATGATTCAGAAGAACCCACCCTTGGAAAATCAGTGACAGATATTTTTGGGGATAATGAGTTTACAAAAGTATACTATGAAGAAGATGAGAGAATACTAAGAACAGGGGAAGGGTTAGCTAACAGAGAAGAGCCTTTCCTTAAAAAGAATGGAGAAGTACGTTGTTTGCTTACCAATAAATTTCCATTTAAGGATGATCATGATAATATTATCGGGATTATTGGTATCAGTAGTGATATCACTGAAAGAAAGAATGCAGAAGAATCCCTAAGGGAGATGAATACCCAATTAAAAGAGCTATCAAATCACCTGCAAAATGTTAGGGAAGAGGAAAGAAAATATCTTGCAAGAGAAGTGCATGATGAACTGGGACAACTTGCTTCTGTGGTAAAAATGGATATTGACTGGTTACAATTACGCTTACCTGATATGGGAGAAGCACCCCGAAAAAGAATTGAACATGCGTCAGCTACTTCAAATATTTTGATTAATAGTATCCGGAAAATTGCCTCTTCTTTAAGGCCGGGGATGCTGGATGATTTAGGCTTAACGGCCTCATTGGATTGGCAATGCAAGGAATTTGCGGCTGCAAATGGAATACCTTGTAAATTCAATTCATACCTAAATGATGAGCTACTTTCTGATAAAGTGAAAAATGAGTTATTCCGTATCTGCCAGGAGTCTTTAACCAATATCATGCGGCATGCCAAAGCAACAGAAGTAGAAGTAACAATAAGTGAAAAACAGGATGAAATACAATTATGTATTCAGGATAATGGAATTGGCTTTAATCCTGTACAAAGCCGATCCACATTGGGCTTGGTGGGAATGAGGGAACGCAGTCTTTCTATTAATGGCAGTTTAGTGATTAAGAGCGAAGCAGGGAAAGGAACTACCATATTTATCATCATACCTAAAAACTAACCAAATGCGAATTTTAATTGCCGATGACCATACCATTGTTCGGGAGGGAATTAAAATGCTTTTAATAGAGGCATACCCTGCAGCCGAAATTGTAGATGTATCCGATTCAGAAGAATTACTGAAACAGGTATGGTCCAGTAAATGGGATGTGATCATTTCTGATATTTCCATGCCCCCTGGCGACTCAGGTTTGGAAGCCATCAAAAAAATAAAAGAACATACGCCAACTACACCTGTGATTATTTTGAGTATGCATGCTCCTGAGCAATATGCAGTTCGGGCTATTAAATCGGGAGCTTCCAGTTATTTAACCAAAGGCGCTGCTACTCTTGAACTGGTGAATGCGGTGAACCATGTTTTGTCGGGTAAAAAATTCTTAACTCCGGATGTAGTGAGTGTTTTGGCCGATGCATTTGAAAACAGCACAAACCGAAAAACATTGGAGCAACTTTCAGAGCGGGAGATGGAAGTGTTTATTATGCTGGCTAAAGGAAAAACCATCTCAGAAATTGCACATGAAATTAGCCTGAATGCAAATACGATCAGCACTTTTCGGGCCAGGATATTTGAGAAAATGGGGTTTCATAATAATTTAGAACTGATAAAATATGCAATAGATAACCAAATTGTCTGAATACAAAGACTATTTGAATTTGTAACCAAATATGAATCGTGCGTTTGATGGGAGGTATAACCCTATTGGTTGTATACCTGATTGTTTAATCCTAACCTATGAGAATACTATTGGCCGATGACCATACCCTTGTGCGTGAGGGTATCAAAAGATTATTACACGACACCTACCCATCAGCTGAAATTATAGATGTTTCAGATTCTGTTGACCTGATTAAAAAAGTACTAAAAGAAAAATGGGATGTGATTATTTGCGATATTTCTATGCCGCCTGGCGATTCAGGTCTCGAAGCCATTAAAGCCATCAAGGAATTTTCGCCCAAAACACCTGTATTGATTTTAAGTATGCATGCGCCAGACCAATATGCGGTAAGGGCCATCAAAGCGGGTGCCATGGGTTATTTAACAAAAGGATCGGCAGCAAATGAATTGGTAAAAGCTGTAAACCAGGTGCTGTCCGGTAAAAAATACCTAAATGCCGAAGTGGCCGATATTCTGGCAGACGCATTCGGCAATACCTCACACAATCACCTGATTGAAAATCTTACCGACCGTGAATTGGAAGTATTTAAATTACTTGCCTCTGGTAAGTCCATATCCGATATCGCCAAAGAACTCGTGATTACCAACAATACTGTCAGCACATTTCGATCCAGGGTTTTCGAAAAAATGCATTTTCAGAATAACCTTGAATTGATCAGGTATGCAATAGATAATAAACTGATTTAATACAAGGTTACACAACTATCACTCTGATAAATGAATCGGATAATTGCATCTATAAACCAGATAATCCTTTTTCGATAATCGCCACACTCTCCAATATCTGGTCTTTTGTAATGATCAGGGGAGGGGCAAAACGAATCTTATCTCCATGGGTAGGTTTGGCCAGTAAACCGAGATCTTTCAAGGCTAAACAAAGCTCCCAGGCTGCTTCCTGATTAGCATGCGAAATAACAATCGCATTGAGTAAGCCTTTTCCCCGGATCGTTTTGATAAATGACGATTTCAGTTTGCTCAATTCCGAACGAAATAAATGCCCCATCTTCTCCGCATTTTCTGCCATTTGTTCCTCTTTTAATACCCGTAATGCAGTCATAGCAACCGCACATGCCAATGGATTTCCTCCATAAGTAGATCCATGTTCACCGGGTTGAATATTCATCATGATGTGGTCATCTGCTAAAACAGCCGATACAGGTAAAAAACCACCACTTAATGCCTTGCCCAATATCAGGATATCGGGTCTTACATTTTCATGATCACAAGCCAGCATCTTACCCGTTCTTGCCAAGCCTGTCTGGATTTCATCTGCTATAAAAAGAACATTATATTCCTGGCATAATGTGCTTACTTTTTTCAGGTATCCCTCATCAGGTAAAACCACACCGGCTTCACCCTGTATAGGCTCAACCATAAATGCAGCCACATTGGGATCCTGAAAAGCTTTTTCCAATGCTAACAGATCATTGTAAGGAACAATTTCAAATCCGGGCATAAATGGCCCAAACCCTTTATAACTACTGGGATCTGTACTCGCAGAAATGGCAGCGAGGGTTCTCCCCCAAAAATTACCTTCGGCAAAAATGATCTTTGCTTTATTTTCTACTACTCCTTTTTGTGTGTATGCCCATCGCCTAGCCAGTTTAATAGCTGTTTCACCTCCCTCAACACCTGTATTCATAGGCAATACTTTATCGTACCCAAAATATCCGGTAATATACTTTTCATATTCCCCCAACAAATTATTGTGGAATGCACGGGAAGTAAGGGTTAAACGTTTGCTTTGCTCTATTAATGTTGCCAGAATAGCAGGATGACAATGCCCCTGATTCACCGCCGAATAACCACTCAGAAAATCATAATATTTTTTACCATCCACATCCCATAAATAAACACCCTCACCTCTATCCAGTACTACTGGCAAAGGATGATAATTATGCGCACCAAAACGATTTTCTAATTCTAAATAATAAGCTGTATTGGGAGAAGTTACCTGTATATGCATGGGAGAAGTAATTAATAATTACCAATTAATAATTAGCAATTGGTAATTGAATAAATAAATAGAAAATACGATACTGAAGAATTAATAATTATTAATTGGTAATTATTAATTAAAAAGGGTGGTCGAGGAAATCAAGATTGAGTCGTAAGAATCGCATGTATCGTGTATTGGGTGCTAAGATAAATGAATAATCAGTAATAATGGTGCCGTTTATTAAATTATTACCGCTGTATCCTTTTTTGGGATATTCCCGGTGAAATAGGAAAAGAACCGTTCTTACGCTGTATCCGGACTCTTGGAGAAACACATATGGCTGGTTGGAATAATTCTGTAATTTAGAATATGATCATTCATCAATTGACTCACTTATGAAACTGATAAAACGTATTCTGCGGGTTCTTGCCCTCTTTATTATTCTGTTCTCCTTATTTGCTTGGATAAGCGGCAGGACCTATCTTTTTAAAGCTGCCTATTACAATTTTGCAAAAATTGATGATTACAAACATTTCACGAATAATACCGTTGCTACCGGCAATTTTCAGCCATGGCAGGTATCGAAGCAGTATAATAAAGCAGTACTTCCCGATACATTGACCAATTTGCTTGAGAACCTGAAATCAGTGGGATTGTTGATGATAAAAAATGATTCGATAGTATGTGAAAAATATTGGGATGGGTATAGCGATAGTTCCCTATCGGGCTCCTTCTCTATGGCAAAAAGTATTACCAGTCTGTTAATTGGAGTAGCGATTAAAGAAGGAAAAATTAAATCGGTACAGGAACCCGTAGGCGATTTTCTGCCTGAATTTAAAGAAGGAGAAAAGGCAAAATTAAAGATCATTGACTTGCTTACTATGAGCAGTGGTAGTAATTGGGATGAATCATATATAAATCCATTATCCGTCACAGCAGAATTGTACTATGGTGCTGATGCATATAAAACAGCTACCGGGGTTAAAATGGTAAAACAACCGGGTAGTATACACGAATATAAAAGCGGTGATACCCAATTACTGGGATTATTACTGGAAAAAGCAACAGGCAGTTCTTTAAGCAATTATGCGGCCCAAAAACTATGGCAACCCCTGGGTGCTGCCCATCCGGCTTTATGGAGTACTGATCATGAAGCGGGTAATGAAAAAGCCTATTGCTGTTTTAATTCCAATACTCGCGATTTTGCGCGTATTGGAAAATTGATGCTGGACAGTGGTAAATGGAAGGGGGTACCGATCATTGATAGTGACTATTATGCCAAATCCATTACACCTTGTGGCATTAGCGATAACACAGGAAAAGCCTGTGATTATTATGGATACCAATGGTGGATAGATCCAGAGCACAAGGAGATCTTTTATGCAAGGGGTATTTTAGGCCAATATATTATTGTGATACCCTCAAAAAAGATCATTATCGTTCGATTAGGGAAAAGAACAGCGATAAAAAGGGTACATACCGTACCCACAGAAGTAAGGTATTTGATTAATTGGGGACTAGGCAGTTAGTAATATCCCGTTCAACCCCTTATTTTCGTGCAAAATTTTTCCATTGGCATTACCGCGTGTTGCAGTTGTTATTCTGAATTATAATGGAAGGGATCACCTGGCTAATTTTTTACCCACGGTAACCCAGGCTAGCTATGGAAATATGCGCATTATTGTAGCAGACAATGCTTCAACAGATGATTCGGTTGCGCTGGTCAGAGAGAAATACCCCGAAATCGAAATCCTGGAACACCCTACCAATGAGGGTTTTGCGGGAGGATATAACTGGGCATTGAAAAGAGTTACATCCGACTATTATGTATTACTTAACTCCGATGTATCCGTTACACCCGGTTGGATTGAACCCATTATTAACCTGATGGAATCTGATCCCGGTATTGGGGCTTGTCAGCCTAAATTATTATCCTATCATCAACCCACCGTATTTGAATATGCCGGTGCTGCCGGAGGTTGGATCGATAGTTTTGGCTATCCGTTTTCCAGAGGAAGAATATTTGATGTGTGTGAGACCGATACGGGGCAATATGATACTTCCGAACCCATATTCTGGGCATCCGGAGCCGCTTTGTTTATTCGGGCTCAGCTATTTCATCAGTTAGGAGGTTTTGATGGCGAATTTTTTGCCCACCAGGAAGAAATCGATCTTTGTTGGCGTATGCAACTGGCAGGATACAGGGTATTTGCCTGTCCCCAATCAGTAGTATACCATGTTGGTGCGGGTACTTTGCCGCGAGGTGGTCGAAAAGTATACCTGAATTTCCGAAATAACCTCGTGATGTTGCGTAAAAACCTGCCATTAAGGGAAAGGGTCTGGAAACTGCCTGTACGGTTCGGTTTGGATGCGATTTCTGCCTATAAAGGACTATTATCAGGCGATAAAGACTTTTTTCTGGCCATTTTAAGGGCCCACTTCAGTGTTATTCGCACATGGTTGACGAAAAGGGTAAACCGTCAATATCCGCTGAAACCACTGAATTCATTGGAAGGTGTTTACCATGGACTCGTAATCTGGCAGTATTTTATGCGCGGACACGACCGTTTTAAGGAAATTATTAAAAAGAAGGTTTTATAATTTGTTGCGGTACCTTATTTTTGCACAGTAATTTCAAACTATGTCACACGAAACGAACGAGTCAACCGAAAAAGATTTTACCAAAAACTGGGTAAATTCATCAAGGTTTTTATTTTATCTGCAGGTATTCTGTATACTGGCTTTTGTATTGGGTGGCTGTTATCGCCTATATAACCAACGCTACAAAGGCAAGCCAGATGTAGAAGTGCAGAAGAGCTCGCAGTATAAGCCTGAATACAAGTAAAAAGGGAATAAAAAATTTTGTCAGGAACTGTGGATGGCTATTTTTGCACTCCCAATTTAGTTCTTCTACGTCCGCCGAAGCCCTAGCGAAGGCGGAAAACTGAATACAAAATCACCTTGCTTAGGCTAGGGTGATAAAAGGCGAAAGTAGCTCATTTGGTAGAGCACGACCTTGCCAAGGTCGGGGTGGCCGGTTCGAGCCCGGTCTTTCGCTCAGAATCCCGTCCCGGAAAAGAAGGGACGGGTTTTTTTGTGACTTCTCTGATTAGGGAAATAGGACAAGCCCTGGTGGTGGAATTGGTAGACACGCAGGACTTAAAATCCTGTTCGCCGCAACGCGAGTGCGGGTTCAATTCCCGCCTGGGGCACGAGTAAACTAAAGAGACCTTGAAAATTTATTTTCAAGGTCTCTTTAGTTTCTAACAGTACTATTTTATTACCAGCAATGTGACATTAAGTAAGTTTGATTTTAGAAACAATCTCAATCAAGACAACAAATTCTGCCTCGCCAAAAACTCCAGCTTCTTATTCGCATCCAGCAATTTCTCCGTCAATTCTTTATTTTTCCTGCGAAGATCTACCACCTCAAATGCCTTGTAAATAAAATTCTTAATATCTTCTTCATTCCAGGGTTTTGAAAGGTATTTATAAACCTGGCCTACATTAATGGCATCAATTACGGCATTGATATCTGTATAACCCGTTATCAGTATCCGGATCGGGTCGGGGTGCGTTTCTAAAATGGATTGAAAAAATTCAATTCCCGTGGTTTTGGGCATTCTCTGATCGCTGAGAATCACATGTATATCCTCTTTGTCTAATATTATCTTACCCTCAGCAGCCGATTCTGCAGTGAATACTGTAAAAATCCGGCGGAAGGATGCTTTGAAAGAATTGATATTATTGATTTCATCATCAATGTATAACACATTGATTTTTTTGTCTTCCATGATATAATTGGATTAAAAATGGATGGATTATTCATTTAAAATTAAATAAAACAATGTCTTACTACAATAATAGTAGAAAAAATGACTGAATTTTGTAATTTTTTTTTATATTAGAATTATATCCTGACTGATGAACCAAAACGCCCCCTTGGATCAAGAAATACGGATCAGGGTTTTCAGAGCAACTGACTACCCCGATACCTGCCTCAAATTTATTGAAGGGCATCGAAGAGTTTTATCCATTTATGGCATCGAAAATATTACCACCAACACGGATGACTGGATGTTTCGTCGCTCTATTTTCGTAATAGTCGTAGAAACCATGGACGGGAAAAAATTATACGGTGGTGCCAGAATCCAGATTTCTGATGGAATACATCCCCTGCCCATAGAAGAAGCTACCGGGAAAATGGACCCTAAAATTTATGAAATTGTCCGTTCCCGTGCCCGAAACGGTGCCGCAGAATTATCAGGTCTGTGGAATTCCAAAGAAGTGGCCGGGTTTGGAATCGGAAGCCTTTTTCCATCAAGAGTGGCTGTGGCATTGGCTACACAAATTGGCGTAAATACATTTTTTACACTTTGTTCTCCCACAACCGTCAGGTTTAAAGACTGGATGGGAGGCAAGATATTGACCGAAGTAGGCAATAACGGAACTTTCTATTATCCCAAAATCGATTTACTGGCTACTGCATTGTACTCCGAGGATATCGTGGAACTGCCCATCACCCATCCCAGGGAAAAAGAAAAAATAATGTACCTGCGCAAGTACCCCGAACATACCGCTAAGGAGAAATCACCCTTTAAAAATCATTATGTGCATATTCATTATTCTTTGTTATTAAAGAATGTTGATCCCAATGAGTTTCATATCGAATACGAACCTTTTCCGCATGTGGATCAAAAAATAGCCATATGAAAAAAATAATCCTGGCTTCCATCAGTAATATATTGATGATCGTATTACCCTTATTGGGAAAACCATCACTCATGCTGAATGGTAAAATACTATTTCTGGTTGCAGGATCCGTTTGTATGTGGCTTACCCAACCTCCTGTTTCGGTAAAAGAAACCAGCGACCAGAAAAGCTCTGATCGTTTTTCCGTGGTATTGATCCTGCTGATGTCCCTGGTTAGTGTAGTGGTGCCGGTTATCGACTGGGCCTATTTTTCGGATACCCATTCCGGTTTCACGGTGTTTACTATCTTAGGAGGGGTTATGATGATTACCGGCATTGGGTTCAGAGCCTGGGCTGTTCAGGCATTGGGTAAATATTTTACGGCAACAGTTCAGATCAAAGAGGATCATCGGTTAATAACCAGCGGGCCCTATCATATTGTGAGGCATCCAAGTTATACAGGTGCTTTTATCGCCATTATAGCAGGAGGGGTGATCCTAGAAAGCTTGTCAGGGTTCATCATATCCTGTATGGCAATGATGATTGCTTATTATGTGAGGATCAATATCGAAGAAAAAGAATTAATAAATCGTTTTGGGAATGACTATACAGTTTACCGGAAGAAAATTAAAATGATTATCCCATATGTTTTTTGAAAAACAAAACATAGTACACGGATGGAAAGAAAAAGGAAGAAGGAGTTCTAAAAAAATCCTCCCCATACTTTTATCTGCAATAGCATTATTTCTTTTAGTTAGTAATACAGGTATTGCACAAGTAGTGGATATTACCAATGAGTCTCCCTCTTTTTTGCTTTCAAAGGGTATGGAAGAATTTGTTGATACAAAAGGAGGCAGTACTGTGGAGGATGTGCTGCTAAACAACCGGTTCGTGAAAATAAACGGCAATATCCCTATTTTTTCAAATAATATAAAAAGCGTTTGGTTCAGGTTCTCAGTTCAAAATAACTCTTCTTCACCCAGTTTGTTCCTGAATATTACCTACACCAATCTTTCAAAATTAAGTTTATACAGGATAAGCCATCAACAGGCAACCCTGATAGGAGAGCAGGGGAACTCGATAGCAAATACCTCACAACAGTACAGGTCTCCCAATATTGTTTTCAACCTCAATGTATCCGATAATCAGGTTCAGGAATATTTGTTGCATGTATATAGCGAACACCCCATCATTATTCCTGCAGAAATCAGTACCGCCGATGCACTTAATCAATCCAGTAGCCTGCAAAGCGTTGTAACGGCCATATACATGGGTGTATTGATGGTGATGTTTTTGTATAACCTGTTCTTGTTTTTTGCAACAAAAGATGATAACTATTTCTACTATATCGTTTACATCTTCTTTCTTTGTATTGCACAAACTACGTTGGCAGGGTACGAGTACAAATATCTATGGCCCGGGTATCCCGGACTAAATAAGTATTCGGTTGTATTTACCTCTTCTTTTTCTGCCATATCCGGGTTGGTATTTAGCATGCATTTTTTGCGGACTTCATTATATGCGCAAAAAATTCATTTATGGCTCCGATGTCTCGTGGGTATTTATATTATCGGTCTGGTTTGCTCCTTATTTTTTGATATCAGTATATGTTACCAGATATTGAACTATAATGGTTTATTGGGTGTATTCTCTGTTCTTTTTGCCAGTTTTTATATTGCAAAAAAGAATTTCAAACCAGCTTATTTTTACCTGACAGCCTGGTTGTTTTTTCTGGTATCATTTATTATTCTGATTCTCAGAAACCTGGCCATACTGCCGTACAATAATTTTACAACCTATACAATTTATGTAGGATCCTCTTTAGAGGTTGCTTTATTGTCAATTGCCCTGGCAGATAAAATTAATGCACTCAGAAAGGAAAAAGATGAATCACAGGCAGAAAGCCTCAGGGCATCTCTATTGAATGAGAAATTGGTTAGAGACCAGAACCTGATGCTGGAGAAAAAAGTTACTGAACGGACAGAAGAGTTATTGTTTTCCAATAAAAACCTAAGTGTGGCATTACAGAACCTGAAAGATGCACAGACTCAATTGGTAGAAGCGGAGAAAATGGCTTCTTTGGGACAGCTTACAGCGGGTATAGCACATGAGATCAATAACCCCATCAATTTTGTAAAATCGAATATCGGGCCACTTCAATTAGACATCAATGATTTGATCTCAATTATTGATGAGTATGATTCTTTACATATTGCTCAGCAAACTGAAATACCGGAAAAACTGGCTGCAATACAGAAGAGTATTAAAAATTTAGACCTTGACTATGTGAAAACCGAAATTGATAACCTGGTAAAAGGAATACGGGAAGGAGCAGAGCGAACCGCAGAAATTGTAACCGGACTTCGTACATTCAGCAGACTGGATGAAGGGGAAATAAAGACTGTGAATATCTATGATGGTCTCGATTCAACGTTGGTACTATTACGTAATATGCTTCCTGCAAATATTAAAGTGGAAAAAGATTGTAATGCTAATGGAAATATTGAATGTTATCCTGGTAAGCTAAACCAGGTTTTTATGAATATCCTGAGTAATGCGATTCAGGCCATTAAACAAAAAGAAAAACAGTCTGAAACTGAATTCATCCGGATTTCAACCCAAGACCTTGGAAATCAAATAGTCATTCGAATTCAAGATTCCGGGCCGGGGATGGGTGAAGAAGTAAAAAGAAAAATATTTGACCCTTTTTTTACTACAAAAGGTGTGGGAGAAGGCACAGGGCTGGGGCTTTCCATAGTATATAAAATCATTCAAATGCATTATGGAAAGATTGAAGTTTTCTCTTCAGTAGGAAAAGGTGCAGAATTTGTAATAACTTTAAATTATACATTGCCAAAACCCATTGCCCTGACTTAATTCAATAACATGCTTAATCCCCATGAACCCAAGGTAAAAGTCTTGTATGTTGATGATGAGTCAAACAATCTGCTATCCTTCCAGGCGGGGTTCAGGAGAGATTACGATATATATACCGCAACAAGTGTTGCTGAAGGGCTGCATATCCTGAATGAAAATGAGATTCATATTATTATAGCCGACCAACGCATGCCCATTGCAACGGGAGTTGAGTTTTTTAATATTGTAACCAGGTCTCACCCGGATCCCATTCGCATTTTATTGACTGGTTATTCAGATATTGAAGCGGTAGTAGATGCCATTAATAAGGGCGAAATATACCGCTATATTAAAAAGCCCTGGGATGGAGTAGAATTAAGGACTACCATTGCGAATGCATACGAAGTATACAGTATGCGGAAACAACTCAAAAATAAAGTAAATGAGTTGCAAAGGGCCAATGATGAGCTGAATCGCTTTGTTTACAGCACTTCACATGACCTGAGATCGCCGCTTGCCAATATTTTAGGCATTATTAACCTGGCAAAACTGCAAAAACTGGAAGATGATTCTGCCAATTATTTTCAGATGATTGAAAGTTGTGTGAATAAGATGGATATTTTTATTCATAAGATCATTGAATATTATAAGGGCATCAGATTGGATGATGTAAATGAGCAACTCGACTTTCATACTTTGTTTGCAGATAGTATAGAGATGTGTAATATGCAAAACCCGCAAATTGTTTTTGAAGTAGCTGTTGATCAACCGGTTCCTTTTTACTGTGATGGATTTAGATTGGCTTTAATACTGAATAATCTGGTATCCAATGCTGTAAAATACCAACGTCAGGAGGAGAAGAACCCGAAAGTATCCCTTAGCGTTCAGGTAACAGAAATGGAAGCAATTATTCATATCCAGGACAATGGCGTAGGTATCATTGAGGATCACCTGAACAAGATCTTCCAGATATTTTTCCGCAGTACGGATTTCAAAAATGGATTGGGAATTGGCCTATATATTGTTAAGGAAGCCCTGACAAGAATTGGAGGGGATATTTCTGTGAAATCTACTTTTGGAAAAGGAACTGAGTTTACCCTGGTTGTGCCTAACCATCAGGGTGCTTAGTAGCACCTGCCTTATTCATAGCTATATACCATTTTACCAACTAATTTCCTTTCCTTATCAAAAGCAGCTTCTTCCTTTTTTAATCCCTGATCGGTATAGCTATATTTCCATACCAGATAGCTGGCACTGCTTAATGAGAATTGGGTTAACTGGCTAATCCTTCCATTATCATCATATTCGTATTGATAATCCGGCAGGAATTTTTTTAGCCGGGCATTGAATCTCACAATATCTGTTAATTGTTTTTTTGCATCATAATAGTAATAATAGGTTTCAATACCCCTGTTCTTTCTTTTCCAACGTTCTTCTACCACCAATCCCTGTTCATCGCGGATACATTCTATCTGGGTAGTATCTGTTTTATTTTTGATCTTAATCATGGAAACGGGTTGCCCCAATTCATTAAATGACCATTCATGTACCTCGGTATTGGTAGATTTCATAGCAGTATCCGTGGTGGTAAAAACAATTCTTTGTACCCATACTTTATCAGAATAGGTATACTCTGTTTTGGTATCTATTCCATTTGTATAAGAATGCGATCTTTTTAACCGGCCTAGTTCATATTGTGTGGTACTGGCTTCTTTTTTGCCACCGCTGGTGGCAGCGGTTAATACGATCTTTTTCCCATCCAGACTAATATCCTGCTCCAGTAAAAAACCTTCGTTAATACTATTATCCGGCTCATAACTGGTGGCTTTTACAATTTTGATCTTTTGCCCTCTCAATAGCTTGTATTGTTCATTTGCCTGCTGGGTAGCGACCAAATCATTAAAATAATACTGACTAAAAAGGTTGGTCAGTAGCATACTTAGGCAAAGGGTCAGTAACCATTTCATCCGGATCCGAATTTTCACCAAATGTACAGGTACAATTTTCAACATTCCAAAAACATAATTTATAATACCCTTGTCACTTTCGTTTAGTTATGTATTTTTAGTCAAACGTTAACAAGTGTCTCATCTCAAAGAAAGAAAGGAAAAAGACTGTTTAAACTGCGGGGCCATCGTAGAAGGCAGATTTTGCCAGGTATGTGGCCAGGAAAATATTGAACCAAAAGAGAGTTTTTGGCACCTGGTAACCCATTTTATGTATGATGTTACCCATTTTGATGGTAAGTTTTTCAGTACCCTCAAATACCTGCTTTTCAAACCCGGTTACTTATCTCATGAATACCTGAGGGGCAGAAGGGCCTCCTACCTGCATCCAATAAGGATGTATGTATTCACATCAGCTTTCTTTTTCCTATGCTTTTTTAGTCTTCAAAAAAATGAAGATACTGTTGAGGATGTGAAAGCGCATGTTACCGCTGCCAGTGTAATCAAGAAATTGGAAGATAAAAAAGAATTGCTTAAAGAAAACCTGGAAGATTCCATGCCGGATCTTGCCAGGAATCTGATTAATAAACAAATTGCACAATATGACAGCAATATCGCGTTAATTAAACGTGATTCCACTGCAAAAGATTCTATAAGACTGTATGCCAATAGCGCCATAAAAATCAATGCAAGTTCCGGCATTAATGAGGTTAAATACAAAACGATCGGAGAATACGATTCGGCGCAAAACAAGCTGCCGGTTTCGAAAAGAGATAATTTCCTGAAAAGAAAACTTGCCAGACAAAATATTCACCTTCGACAAAAATACCATGCTGATAATAAGGCCATTATTAAAGCAATTTTCGAAAAGTTTCTGCACATGCTGCCACAGACACTGTTTGTGTCGCTACCACTTTTTGCGTTCATTCTACAACTTTTATATATCAGGAGAAAGCAGTTTTATTATGTAAACCATGTGGTACACACGATTCATTTGTATTGTGCCACATTTATAATCATTTTAATTTCGCTTTTAACGGGACTTTTGTTTGACCAGATTCATGTGGAGGAGCCAGGATGGGTGTCTGGTATATTTGTACTGCTTATTTTCTTCTATTTGTACAAAACGCTTCGAAATTTTTATGAACAAAGCCGGGGTAAAACCATTGCAAAATTCCTGCTACTTCTGTTTATTAGCTTATTTGTAATGATATTCCTGTTTAGTTTATTTTTCTTTTTCTCTGCTATGTCTATTTAAAAATATTATGGAAAAACAATCAGAAAGCTTTTTGCGCTTGGTTACCATTATGGATGAGTTAAGGGAAAAATGCCCCTGGGATAAAAAGCAAACCATTCATACCCTTCGCCCCCTTACGTTGGAAGAAACCTACGAATTAACGGATGCGATTACAGATAATGACTGGAAAGGTATTAAAGAGGAATTGGGCGATTTGTTACTGCATATTCTGTTTTATACCAAAATTGGTACTGAACAGAACCAGTTTACACTGGATGAAATGATCAATGGCATCTGCGAAAAGCTCATTTTCAGGCACCCGCATATTTACGGAGATGTTACAGTAAATTCTGAGGAAGATGTAAAGCAGAACTGGGAGAAATTAAAAATGAAAGAGGGCAAAAAATCAGTTCTCAGCGGAGTGCCACCTTCCTTGCCTGCTATGGTAAAAGCTACCCGTATACAGGAAAAAGCCAAACAGGTAGGTTTTGAATGGGATAATAAAGAAGATGTCTGGAAAAAAGTGGAAGAAGAGATAGGAGAACTTCATGAAGCCATTGGTTTGAATGAAACCGATAAAATTGAGGAAGAATTTGGAGATGTTTTGTTTAGCCTGATAAATTATGCACGGTTTTTGCAGGTAGATGCAGAAGGTGTATTGGAAAAGACCAATAAAAAGTTTATTTCCCGCTTTCAACAGATGGAATCGATCGCTTTGACAAAGGGTAAAAATCTCTCTGATCTTACGCTTGGCGAAATGGATGCTATCTGGAATGAAGTTAAAAAGCAAACTCAAGCTACTTGATCAACTTAGTAAAAAAAGCAAGTTATAAACACGGTTACCTGTTAATTACAGCTGCCTGGCTGTATACCCTCTCATTTATTTTCATTAATTACTGGAGTTACCATGCATCTCCCCAAAAAGTAAAAGCCAAGCTGGAAGAAAGGCTGGAACAGCGGGAAAACCGCTTTGCGGATGTGCTCACAGATACGGCAACCCTCTTAAAACTGGCCAATGATTCTGCGTCCACAACCGAACCGGCAATGGATGATATGGGTCTTTTTATTTTTCGGAAAACCGGTACGGGCAAATCTCCCTCGAAATTATTGTATTGGAATACGAATCGGATATACGTGAATCCCGAAGATCTTTTTCGGAAACAGGGTAACTACTTTATCAATAATCGTAACGGGGATTTTGAGTTCATTAAGCGGAAGGTTTTTTTTAAAGGGAATGCATTTACAGTCATTGCCATGATACCTATCCGCTGGTCTTTTTTTATTGAGAATAAATACCTGCATTCCGATTTTGCAGGTTTTAAAGGACTTGAAGAACAATATGAAATCAGTAAAGATCCGGATGCTTTGCCGGTTTTGGGTAATGGGGGACAGGCACTGTTTAGTATAAAACTGAAAACAGGGAAATCCTTTATTGCCTACGATACAGCAACCATTATTTTCAGGTTGTTGGCAATTCTCTGCTTATTGATTTTCCTGAATGCATTAGCCCTGGAATTGGTTTTGTATGATACCTTTCGAAATGGTTTCCTGTTTTTAACCGGCAGCGTTATATTTCTAAGGCTGATTACCTATTATTTTCCCTTCCCATTCGATTTTACCAAACTTCCCCTGTTCGACCCTTCTATCTATGCATCAAATTTTCTGCATCCATCCTTGGGTGATCTTTTTGTAAATGCTGTTTTATTGTTTTGGTTGGTAAGTTTTTATAAGAGTCACACAGATTATCGCCCATGGTTTGGGAGAAAATTGCCAAAAACAATCAGCCAAATGGTGAGTATGGTTGCTTTGACCATGATTTGTTTTTTCCTGGCAGGTGTTATTATTAGTCTGGTTAGAGATGCGCAGATTTCTTTTGATGTAACCAATTTTTTTAGCCTGAGTATTTACAGCTTCCTGAGTTTTATCCTGCTTTGTTTTCTGGTGCTTTCCTTTTTCTATTTTTCGCAGTTATTCCTCAAACCGGTTATACAATATGCATTTCCATCTTATCTGCAGTTGGTATTCCTTGCGGTAAGCGGTTTTCTCTATATGGTGCTGTTTGTTTCAACAGACCAGTACCCGGTGTACCTGGGTGTTTTATTTTGGCTGATTCTGTTTGTACTGATGATGCAATGGCGAAAGACAGAGATTGAAAAATCATTACTACGCTCATCCTTTTTCATTTTCTGGGTCATGTTCTTTGCCCTGTCAATTGCTTCTGTGGTAATTTTTGAAAACCGACAGGTTGAATTTGAACAACGTAAACGGATTGCTGAAAAACTGGCTTTACAAACAGATCCTTCGGGAGAAAGCCTTTTAAATATTGCTGCCACTAATTTCGATGACCGTTTCCTGTCTGATAATTTTGCGCGATTTGAGAAAAGCGAGTACAGCAATAAATTCATTAAAGACAGCTTGATCAGCCAGAATTTTTCCGGCTATCTTAATAAATATGATACCCGTATCTATACATTCGATAGTCTCTACCATCCGCTTTTTAATGAAGATTCTACCGGGTATGCGGCTATCAAAACCATCTTGCTTTCTCAGGCAAAGCCTACAGAAGTGCCGGATTTGTTTAGCTACGAGAATACCACTGAAGGGTTTAGTTATTTATACCAGAAAGAAATTAGAAAGAATAATCGAATTGAGGGGTACCTGTTTGTAATCATCAAATCAAAAAGGTATAAAAGTGAAGCCTTGTACCCTGAGTTATTTAACCAGGTACAGGATATTGCTTCTGATCTGAATACCAATTATGCTTATGCGGTGTATAACAAAGGACGGCTTATCAATCATTTCAATACCTATAATTTCCCTTCCCAGCTTCCTTATAATCAGGTGCCTGAATTTGCATTTTCTCATCGCGTGGTAGGTGATTATAGTGAGCTATGGTTTAATAGTGGGGGCAATAAAGCGGTATTGGTTGTAAGAAAGAATACTTGGCTGATAGAGTCCGTTACCTTATTTGCCTATCTTTTCTGTTCCTTTCTATGCATTCTGCTGCTGTTTCATCTGGGAGGTTATGTGGTAAGATCTCATTTTCAATGGAAGGTGCTTGCCAAAACCTTCCGGTTGAATATACGCTCTCAGATACAGGCAACCATTATCTTTTTGAGTGTGTTTTCATTTATTGTGATTGGTATGGCCACGATTTCTTTTTTTATTCTCCGGTTTCACCAGAATAATGAAGAACGACTCACGAAATCCATACAGGTAATGGCGAATGAGGTAAATAATAAGATGAACTCCTTATTAGCTTTTGATGATGTACCGGATAATGCAGGCGTAAGAACCCGATTGGAAAAAAGTATTGCCGATATTTCAGACCTGCATAATGTAGATATTAATTATTATAACCTGGATGGTACGCTCCTGATTTCTACACAACCCTATATCTACAATAAGTTCCTGTTAAGTGATAAGATGGAACCCTTTGCTTTTCAGCAATTAGAGAAAGTGCATAGTATCCGGTTTCTTCAATCAGAAAAGATTGGAAGCTTTGAATACCTGAGTATTTATGTTCCGCTAACGGATGATAATGGAAATAATTATGCGTATCTGAATATTCCATATCTCAATTCTCAGAATGAATTGAACCAGGAAATTTCCGGGTTCCTCGCTACCCTGATCAACCTGAATGCATTTATTTTTCTGATAGCAGGTGCTATTGCTTTCTTTCTTACCAATCGAATCACAGCTTCCTTCCGTTTAATTGGTGAAAAAATGCAGGAGATGAACCTGGGGCGAATTAATGAAGAGATTAAATGGAAACGTAATGATGAGATTGGGATGTTGGTAACCGAATATAATAAGATGGTTAAAAAGCTTGACCAAAGTGCGCAGGCACTCGCCAAGAGTGAAAGGGAAGGAGCTTGGCGGGAAATGGCCCGACAGGTAGCACATGAGATTAAGAATCCGCTTACCCCCATGAAGCTGAGTATTCAATACCTGCAGAAAGCCATTCAGAACGGTGCACCAAATGTAAAAGAGCTTTCGGAAAACATGGCAAATACTTTGATCGAACAGATTGACCAACTGGCAAAAATTGCTGGCGATTTTTCGCAGTTTGCCAATATCGGTAACGCACGAATAGAAAAATTTGATATTACAGAAGTACTGGCCTCTATTGTAAACCTATATGGAACCAATCCGCGTATTCAAATTGAATGGAAAAAAGAAGAGGGTGTTTACCTGATTCTGTCAGACAGGGTTCAGATGAGTCGCCTATTTACCAATATTCTACTCAATGCCATGGAAGCAGGACAGGATAATAACCAGATTGTGTCTATTCAGATCAATCAGCAATGGGTAAATGGGAAAATCCTGATTGCTGTCAAAGATGAGTCTGGTGGTATTCCTGCTTCCTTACAAACCCGGATTTTCACACCTAATTTCACTACAAAATCCTCCGGCACCGGTCTGGGTCTGGCTATCTGTAAAGGCATTGTGGAGCAGGCAAACGGAGAAATATGGTTTGAGACAGAAGAAGGAGTTGGAACCACATTTTTTATCAGTCTTCCGCTAGCCTAGTGCTTACAGGGTAAGAATATAGATATGTGTTGTTGATCTAAGATGGTCTTTTTGCCTTTTGTGTTTCAATAAACAATTTGAAATCGGCCAAAGAATGGCTACTCAGATTCTGCTCTTTGCGAAGTCCGGCCTTTTGCGCTACCAGAACACCATACCGACAGTCATCATATCCATCAATGGTATGCGCATCCGGGTCAATAGAAATAAGCACATTCTTTTCCAGCGCATATTCTATCCATCTCCAGTCCATATCCAGTCTTCTTGGGTGGGCATTCAATTCAATGACCACCTGGTTGGCTGCACAGGCTTCAATAATGATCCGGTGGTTTACCGGGTATCCGTTACGACTAAGTAATAAACGGCCTGTCATATGGCCGAGAATACTGGTAAACGGGTTCTCAATCGCCTTCATTAGTCGCATCATGGCTTTTTCCTCTGTCATCTTCAGGTTGGAGTGAACAGAAGCGATCACGAGGTCAAAGCTATTCAGTACGGGATCGGGGTAATCCAGGCTTCCATCATTCAGGATATCACTCTCAATACTTTTGAAAATAGTAAAGGGAGTCAGTTTTTGATTCAATTCTTCAATCTGCCGATGCTGTGCATAGATTCTCTCCTCACTTAATCCATTTGCATAAAAAGCAGATTTTGAGTGATCACTGATCACCAAATACGACAAACCTTTTTCAATAGCCGCGGTAGCCATCTGTTCCAATGTATTGCCACCATCACTCCAGTTACTATGACTATGAATGATACCCGATATATTTTCTGGTATGATAACGGGTGACAATTCTTTTTCTTTTGCCAAAGAAATGATAGCAGGATTTTCTCTTCGATAAGCAGGTATGGGATGAATTTTTGCAACTTCAAAAATAGCTTCCTCAGATGCACAATGTGCATAAACATTCCGATCTGTATTTTTTATCCACTCTGCTAAAAACAGGTCACTACTACTTGTTTCAAACAGTGTTGCATAGAGATTGTCAATACTGCAACCATAAAAAGCGAGTGTAATATTTTCTTTGCCTTTGCAAGAAAAATAATCATCTGTTTCAGTATCAATCAGGTATTCATGTGCAATGAAAAACTCTTTTAAAGAAGAAAGAGGCGTTGTGGTAACCCATGATAAAATAGTGATGATTTCTGCCTGTCTTCTGAATTCGCCGGTAAGAAAAAATTTTTCCGTAGAAAAGGTTTTTTTCAGCTTTTCGTCGATTAATCCGGCAAAAACTTCCATTTGCTGGTAAAGGTAGCTTCCGAGTGAACCCATGTAAAATTCGATGGATTCTTTAATATTCTGTTGCGATTTTTCTCCAAAGCCTTTGTAAAGTGTTAGTCGATTTTCATTACATGCATATAATAATTCACCCAAAGATTCTATCTCCAATTCTTTCCAAATCGTTGCAATTTTTTTTGGACCAATTCCTTTTATGCGGAGCATTTCAATAATACCCTCTGGCGTTTTTTGCAGGTACTCGTGTAGCAGACTCAACTCTCCGGTTTCTATTTGCTCTACAATTTTTTTTCCGATGGCATCACCAATTCCTCTGATGGAAAATATTTTATCCTGAGTCATATCTGCAAGGGGAGTCGTTAGCTTATCTATCGTGAAAGCCGCGCTGGCATAGGATTTGGCCTTGAAACTATTATCGCCATGTATATCCATTAGTTTGGAAAGAAGGGAAAAATTTTCGGAAATCGTATCATTATCCATAGGGGGTAAATTATATGGGTGAAGGTAGAAAATAAAAAAGTCCCGCGAGATTCGCGGGACTTAAATCTATTTCTGCTTTAGAAATAAGAAGACTATTTCTTCTTAGCGGCTTTCTTAGGAGCGGCTTTTTTTGCAGCTTTTTTAGGAGCAGCTTTTTTTGCAGCTTTTTTAGGAGCAGCTTTCTTTGCAGCTTTTTTAGGAGCAGCTTTCTTTGCAGCTTTTTTAGGAGCAGCTTTCTTTGCGGCTTTCTTTGCAGTTGCCATGTTTTTTAAGATTTAATGGTTAGTTAATACATTAAAAGTAAAAACATATTTGGAACTACAAAAATTTTTTTTTAGGCCAGCACTTCAACGGGCTTTACCGACACCGTTGTTTTGTCATTTCTACCCTTCTTAAATTCTACCAAACCATCGGTTAAAGCGAATAAAGTAAAGTCAGAACCTACACCAACATTTTTACCAGGATGGTAAACAGTACCTCTCTGACGAATGATGATATTACCTGCAAGAGCGGGTTGACCACCATATATTTTTACACCTAAACGTTTGCTTTGTGAATCGCGGCCGTTCTTTACACTGCCTTCACCTTTTTTGTGTGCCATAATTATTTCATTTTAAAAACTAAAAACTACCAATCAATTGTAACAGACACTTACTGATAAGATATCTGTTAGTTTCAAAAACACGAATTAAGCAATGCTTTCGATCTTGATTCGGGTATAATGGGTTCTGTGACCATGCTTCTTACGGAAGCCCTTTCTTCTTTTCATCTTAAAGGCGATCACTTTATCCCCTTGTACTAGGTCGCTGATAATTTCTGCTTTAACAGTAGCTTTTACATCACTACCTACAGATATCGCTCCGCTGTTGTCGGTTAACAACACTTCGCTGAACTCAACTTTGTCTCCGGTTTTGCCCTGCAGGTGAGGAACGTACAGGCTTTGACCTTCCTGTACTTTAAATTGTTGACCTGCGATTTTTACAACTGCTAACATAGCTATCCAAAATTAGGAGGGCAAAGGTAAGCGTTCGGACTGAAAATATATACTGTTTTATAAAAAAATATCTCCCCAAAAGGGGAAAACTCTGTAAAATGATCAAAATGCCGTTCCGGGCAATCATTTCTTCCCTGGCTTAAGCAGGAGCCAGGGAACCGACCGGTTACTGCGATAAAGGGATCAACCAACCATTCAGCCCGTTTTTACACTCCGAATCCTTCCCAAAACAAAAGATACCCTAAGTTCCGCTATTTTTGTTCCCTTTAACGATCTTACCAGCATGAACCTGAAATCATTATTGGCCCGTCCATTTGCCAATTACATATATAATAAGACAAAAAAAAGCATGTATACCGCCCTGGGCGACCAGGACGAAATCTTCAAAATGCTGGTCAAAACCGGGAAAACAACCGTTTTTGGTAAAGATCACCGGCTGGAGGGGGTTACCGACCATACTGCTTACAGGCAGGCGGTACCTATTCGGGACTATGAGCAATTAAAACCCTATATTAATCAAGTAAAAGAAGGAAAGCAAAATGTTTTGTGGAAGGGTAGGCCTATTTATTTTGCCAAAACCAGTGGTACAACCAGCGGGGTAAAATATATACCGATTACGAAGGATTCTATTCCAAACCATATCAATACAGCCCGAAATGCCCTGCTTTGTTATATTGGGGAAACGGGGAAATCGGCATTTACCAACGGGAAAATGATCTTTTTGAGCGGGTCACCTGAGTTGGAAAGGATCGGAGATATCCCTACAGGCCGGTTAAGCGGTATTGTGAACCACCATATTCCCGGTTATTTGAGGGCCAACCAGTTACCCAGTTATGAAACCAATTGTATTGAAGATTGGGAAACCAAACTGGATAGGATAGTGGCTGAGACGATTCAGAAGGACATGACCTTGATTAGCGGGATTCCACCCTGGATGCAGATGTATTTTGACAGGATTGCAGAAAAAACAGGCAAAAAAGTATCAGAAATATTCCCCAATTTCAGTTTAATGGTACAGGGTGGCGTGAATTTTGATCCCTATAAAGCCAGAATTTTTGAAAGTATTGGTAAAAAGATTGATACGGTGGAGCTTTTCCCGGCCAGTGAGGGCTTTTTTGCTTTTCAGGATTCACAGGAGGCGGAGGGGCTCCTGCTGAATACCAATAGTGGTATTTTCTTTGAATTTGTGCCTGCTGGAGAAATTTTTGCAGAAAACCCCACCCGTTTAACACTGAAGGACGTTAAAATAGGCGAGAATTATGCGATGATCATTAATAGTAATGCAGGATTATGGGGGTATAATCTGGGGGATACTGTAAAATTTTTGAGTACCGATCCTTATCGTCTTATTGTAAGCGGAAGGATCAAACATTTTATCTCTGCTTTTGGAGAACACGTGATTGGGGAAGAAGTGGAATATGCTTTGTTAAAAGCTGCTGAAGAAGAAGGCGTTGCGGTTACCGAATTTACTGTGGCACCCATGATACAGCAGGGTGAGGGGAAGAGTTACCATGAATGGTTTATCGAATTTGAAAATGAACCCGCGGACTTATTCTTATTTATGCAGAAAGTGGATGATAATCTCCGGAAAAAGAACGTCTATTACGACGACCTGATCAGTGGTAATATTCTGCAGAAATTACAATTGAGAAGGATCAGGAAAAACGGTTTTATTGATTATATGAAATCGGTGGGTAAACTGGGGGGACAAAACAAAGTACCCAGACTGAGTAATGACAGGGTAATTGCAGATCAGTTACAGGCATTCCTGGAATAAGAATAGATAGTTAGAAAATGAGTAATTGACCCATTAATCGTACATTGTTACCTTGTGATAGTATTAATAAAATCTGATGAGTAAAAAAAGGATCGCCATTTTTGGTTCTACGGGGTCTATTGGAACACAGGCACTGGATGTGATTGCTGCTAACCCTGACCTGTTCACTGCTGAAATACTAACGGCACAAACCAATGATAGTTTATTGATTAAACAGGCTATCCAGTTTAATCCCTCAACGGTTGTGATCGGAGATGAAAAAAAATACCTGATTGTAAAAGAAGCACTGGCCCATACCGATATAAAAGTTTTTAGTGGGGAAAAGGCATTAGAAGAAGTAGCTGCCTTGGATGCATATGATATGATGCTTGCAGGGATAGTGGGGTATGCGGGGCTGAAACCTACGCTACGGGCTATTGAAATAGGAAAACCGATTGCGCTGGCAAATAAAGAAACCCTGGTAGTAGCAGGCGATATCATTATGCGCAAAGCGATGGAGAAGCGGATTCCTATTATACCCGTTGATAGCGAACATTCTGCTATATTTCAATGTCTGGTAGGAGAAGGAAGAAATAAAATTGAAAAGATCATATTAACTGCCAGCGGCGGCCCTTTCTTTGGAAAGAAACCCAATTTCCTGGTAAATGTAAAAAAGGATCATGCACTGCAACATCCTAACTGGAGTATGGGTGCCAAAATTACTATTGATTCGGCTACCCTGATGAATAAAGGGCTGGAGATGATTGAAGCCAAATGGTTATTTAATCTTAGTTACGACCAGATTCAGGTATTAGTACATCCGCAGAGTATCATACATAGTATGGTTCAGTTTGAAGATGGTAGTTTGAAAGCTCAAATGGGATTACCCGATATGAAACTCCCTATTCAGTATGCGATGGCTTTTCCACAAAGAATCGCCAACCAGTTTCCTCGTTACGATTTTAAAAAGCCCAATACCCTCAGTTTCGAAGAACCGGATACCAAAACTTTCCGCAACCTGGCATTGGCTATGGAAGCAATGCGTTTGGGTGGTAATATGCCCTGTATATTAAATGCAGCCAATGAAATTGCTGTATATGCTTTTTTAAGAAACAGGATTGGTTTTTTGGATATGACAGAAGTAGTAGAACAAACCATGGCCAGGATCAGTTTTATCGAATCCCCCGGTCTTGAAGAGTATTTTGAAACCGACGGTGAGGCACGTAACTTTGCGGCCTCCTTGATACATATGTGATAAATATCGAACATGGAATGTTGAATGTAGAAGTGAAATAAAATGTGAGATGGGTGAGTGGAATAATGAATAACGAACGGGGAATGTCGAATATAGAAATAGGGTATATGGTATAGAGACAATTTTTATGATGAAAAAATAATAATAATTTTAGAAATACACATTTCGATATTCGAAATTTAAAATGGGATCACACAGATATGAGTAGTTTAATTGCAATTGACTGGAGCAGCGTAGGGATCAAAGCAGCACAATTTGTTTTGTCATTTTCCATACTGGTAGTTTTACATGAAATGGGGCATTTTTTCCCGGCACGCTGGTTTAAATGCAGGGTAGAGAAATTTTACCTGTTCTTTAATCCATGGTTCAGTATCTGGAAGAAAAAAATAGGCGAAACTGAATATGGTATTGGTTGGGTTCCTTTTGGAGGATTTGTAAAGATCTCTGGAATGATTGATGAGAGTATGGACAAAGAGCAGATGAAACTCCCTGCCGAACCCTGGGAATTTCGTTCTAAACCCGCCTGGCAGCGCTTGATTATTATGATTGGCGGAGTAGTGGTTAATATCTTGCTGGCGATTGTAATATTTATAGGCATTACCTGGGTATGGGGTGAAGAGAATCTTCCTATTAAGAACCTGAAATATGGGGTGTATACTGATTCGCTTGCCAGGACAATTGGGATGAGAGATGGAGATAATATTGTAGGAATCGATGGAAAGAAGATAGATAATTTCGGAACCTTAGAAGCAGATATCGTTTTAAGCGATGCGAAAAAATTACAGGTGGTTCGTAATGGACAGGATACTGACCTGACAATTCCGGAAGGCTTTAGCAAAAAAATCATCAAGAATAAGAAGATGAGTGCTTTGATATTCCCGAGATCCCCTGCAGTGGTGGATAGTGTTACACCTGCTGCAAATTTTTCAGAAGGCCATTTACAAAAAGGTGACAGGCTGATTTCGATTAATCAAATTCCATTTGAGTACCTGAATGAGTTCGTAAAACTAAAGAAGCCATATATGGATTCTGTAGTTTCTTTAGCTGCAATACGCGGACAGGATACTATTCATGTAAAAATGCTGATCAATAGTAAAGCAACCAGTTTTACATATGTTTCGCCCCCAACTTTATTGGGAACAGAAGTAAAAGAATATTCCCTTGTGCAATCTATTCCTATTGGCTTTAAACGTTGCTGGCAAACGCTTGACAGGTATGTAACCAGTCTTAAGCAATTATTCACAGGCAAAGTAGCTGCCAGCGATTCATTAGGCAGTGTGATCAGTATAGGTAATACCTTTCCCGGTGTTTGGGACTGGGAAAAATTCTGGACACTCACCGGTATATTTTCTATTGTACTTGCCTTCATGAATATTTTACCCATACCGGCATTAGACGGCGGTCATGCATTATTTACTATCTATGAAATGATCACAGGCCGCAAACCCGGCGATAAATTCATGGAATATGCACAGATGGCCGGGATGGTATTATTATTAGGACTGATGGCCTATGCTTTGGGATTGGATTTTTGGAGATTGTTTAAGTAAGGTTTGGGGTTTGGGGTTGTTTGAATTGGGTTATTTTTAGGTATAAATGCTTGAGTTTTGTTTTTTTCTTGAGGTTAGTTTTGAGAAAAAAATATATGGCAACGGTTACAACAATAGAGGATTTGGAAATCTGGAGATTAGCCAGAGAGTATACCATAGAAATAAATCGATTAGTGAATACGGATTCCTTTAAATATGAGTTTGGATTAAAACAGCAAATAAAGAATGCATCCGGTTCGATCATGGATAATATTGCAGAAGGATTTGGTAGGGGTAGCCGGAAAGAGTTCGTAAATTTTTTGAGTATTGCCAAAGGTTCAGCAGAAGAATCAAGGTCACAGTTATATAGATGTTTAGATTATAGATCGACAGACGAAAAACGATTTATCTCTTTACTAAATCAGCTGGATTTGCTGGTTAGAAAAATAGCATCATTGATCCATTATCTGAATAGTGTAACAACTAAAGGGCAAAAATTTAAAGATCGTTTCTAATGAATGAATGGTAGTGTTTGTAATATGGGAAATAAACTAAAATTAACTCCAAACTCCAAACACCAAACCCTTCACCCACATGGGGTCGTATTGGTTTCGACAGCATATGTTACGGTTGGTGTAAGCATGCAGTGCGTTGGGTAATTAGCACTTTAATCTGAATACTCAAAACTCAAATGGCAATACTCAGTATGCCATGGCTGCTTAATCAGTGATTAAGTAACCATTTGGGCCGCCGCACAGGTTCGCCTGTTACCAGGTGCCGCCGCCGACTCAAACTAAAAGAGGCTGCTACAACAGAAGGCTGTGACTGTTGTTTAAGATGATTCAGCTAAGCGTTTTGTTGGTTTGTTCATTTCCTGCAAGATGCCGACAAGTAATAATGAAATAAGCATGTAGAAAGCCAATGGTTACGATGTTTGGACAGGGGTTCGACTCCCCTCGACTCCACTTTGGACACTAACTCAGTAAGTAACTCGGCCCCTTCGGTGCCTCGTTCTTGCTGCGGAAGTCCATCCTTTAAAACAATTCAGTTGCGCTGTAATAAGCCACTGTAAAGGGTTTTAATAGATGGGCTTTTTTTATTGGAGCTATTCAATTAATGTTTTCAGGTTCTCTTTTTAGGTTTGGGGTGGTTCATTCAAAAACTAATTTTTTGTTGAACTTTTTGTGACCTATCCTAAAGTTGTAAAAAAAAGTTCAACATTAGTTCAACAGTTTTCATCTAACTATTTGATTTTTTGACAATTACATTAAATCAAAATCAAAATGAAAACAGCAAAATTTTCCTTCTTCCTCAGAAACAAAAAGAATGTAGCCAACCAATGGCCAATCGTCTTATCCATTACAGTCAATAATGACCGTACGCAGTTATTTACGGGGTTATACACCGATAAGCAAAAGTGGAATGCCAAAGCCAAAAGAATAAAAGGAAATGACCTTGTTGCAAAAAGCATCAATGATTCGCTTCTAACCATCTTATCTCAGGCAAGACAGGTTAGCAATGAATTGTTGATGTCAGGATTACCATTCAATCCTAATACCATCAAAGATAAAATTCGAAATGGATTCAAAAAGAATCTTGGAACTGTAGAATCATTTGAACTTTTTTTATTAAGAATTAAAAGTTTGATTCCATCCAAATACACTAACGCAACATTGGTAAAATATACAAACACCAAAGAGCGTGTCAAGGAATTTATAAAAGTATATCGAAAGCGCAACGACATATACCTCTATGAGCTTGATACCGAGTTTATGGAATCATTTGATGTCTGGCTTCGACAAGCATATAAAGTATCACATAACACAGTATATAAAACTTACCAACGGTTTACAAGATTTATCCGCCAGGAAATTGCACGTGGAAATCTTGATAAGTATCCGTTTCCCGATTACAATTTAAAGATGCAGGTAAAGCAGGGACATTATCTAAGCTATGAGGACATACAAAAAATTGAAAACTTAGAAATTGATTTACCAAGGTTGAATCAAGTAAAACATCTTTTCCTTTTTTGCTGTTATACAGGTTTAGCATTTATAGACTTGGAGAACGCAAAAGAAACAGATTTAGTCAGGGATGAAAATGGAATGTGTTGGATTAAAACATTTCGGCAAAAATCAAAAAGTAGAGTATCTGTTCCATTGATAAGCAGGGCAGTCAAATCTCTGGAGATACTCCGTTCAGAAAAATTTGAAAGAAAAGAGGGGAAGTTATTACCTGTTAAATCCAATGTACACTTAAATTATGAAATTAAACAAGTTGCGACACTTGCAAATATTCAAAATCCTGAATTGGTTACGTGGCATACGGCGCGCAGGTCAACATCGTCATTACTAATGAAGGCAGGAATACCTTTACAGGTTTTGCAAAAGATACTTTCACATAAATCTCTAAATACTTCCTTGATGTACTACTCACATACCGATGATGAAATGGTTGGAAAAGCGATGGCAGAATTAGAAAAGAAATTAAATCAAAACAAAAAAATAAATAAATAATGCTATGCGTTTATAATAATATACCAATAAAAAAAGCCCATCTATTAAAACCCTTTACAGTGGCTTATTACAGCGCAACTGAATTGTTTTAAAGGATGGACTTCCGCAGCAAGAACGAGGCACCGAAGGGGCCGAGTTACTTACTGAGTTAGTGTCCAAAGTGGAGTCGAGGTGGACCTGTATTGGTACCATCTTCTTACCACTCTAAACAATTATATTATAATCAGTTATGCTTAATAATATTGTAATTCAAAAAGCTTCAGGTATCAAATAGTTCAACAGTTTATTCTTCTATTTGTAACAATCAAATATAGTAATTATACGCTCGGCTCCGCCTCGCTCCATCCTTTTTTGCTACAACTTTATGAATACTCGCCGCGATCCGCGGCGCTGCATCC
>Ga0316220_1000929_pt1 | contig 36621 bp, 30 predicted proteins | sample TBH18005metaG_FD_203632 | JGI IMG/M metagenome (GOLD analysis project Ga0316220, IMG submission 203632) | Freshwater microbial communities from Trout Bog Lake, Wisconsin, USA - TBH18005 | ecosystem: Environmental > Aquatic > Freshwater > Lake > Hypolimnion/Profundal zone | place: USA: Wisconsin... | reverse complement strand
ACGTTCGCCGGATTCTGCACTGCGCGGCGCTTTCCCCCCAACTAGTGGAGTCGATCCTCAATGGCCGCCATCCGGTCGACCTGACCGTGCTGAGACTAATCCAAAACCTGCCTTTGGACTGGCACGAGCAGCAACTTGGGTAGCTATCTCTGGCCACTTTTGGGAATCGGGAGAAAATGGGCTGATTTCAGGCCCGGTTCTCAGAAATTAGTGGTGGAGAGAATTCTCTAGTGCCAGCAAATATGCGGATTCCCCCGCAAAATATGCGACATTGGTGGGCCTGAATCATCAGGCCTAAACGTAGTGAGACTAAATGGTCGGGGATGCAGTCTGCAGCGAACCCCGCTCTTGAATTCCCGTTAACAGGGAAATTTACAGGGAAAATCTCGTCTCCAATGGCCCCCTTACGACCAGAAACCCAGTGTTCATTGGGTGTTTGGTGAGTGCTGCTGTTTCCGGAACAGGGAATTAATTAGCGGTATCAGGGAAACCTCAGGGAATGAGCAAGAAATTTGCATCGTCCCGGCTGAGCGGTTAGTTCACGGAATACCCGCGACCCAAACAGTCAAATTAGGAGGGTGTTCGGCAGTGGCCAGTCTAAAAGGGCTTTCGGTAAAGACCGCGCGTCACTGCTTCAGGTCAGTACGGCCACATCATCAAAATCAAGAAAAAGAAGTAGCTATCGGGATTTCTGCATAAGTTTCCAGGCGCGAGCAAGGCTCAAATAAGCCAAGAATAATGCAAACAACTCGACAAGCACGAAGGAAGCGACAATGGCGTCATACTTCATAAAAATGGAAAGCCCCAATTGGCAGAATCTGTGTGCAAAATGAAACATTATCGTCACAGAGGGGGGCAGGAATACTAAAGCAACGCAAATCGACGCTATCGCTAGCGGAATCGCTCTTGAATAGAGCGTCGCCCGCATTTTTTTTAACGGCGCAACTCGGTCTTCAACAAGGCTGGCCGGGGGCAACTTACGTGCATTCTCAATAGCCTTAGATATTTCTTCATACCATAGGCCATACAATACGCTCACTACGGTGAGCAGCAGGCTGGCAGCAGCGAGCAGGTCATTCATTTGCATTTAGGTTCTCATCGAGACGAGCATATGAAGCGGGAGATATTTCATATGTAGAGACACTCCCGCGCTTTCTAGTAATCGGCCTGAGTGCTCCATCAATTGTCGCTAAAAGGCGGTTGAGTTCTTCCACTATGTTTAGGCTGTCGACCGTGACTTCGCGTGTTCCATCTTCTTCATTCTGTCGCGCATCACGGATAATTTGCTTCATCGATGAATTAACAGCATCGCGCAGCGAATATTGATATTTGGACATGACTGCGCGAATGAGTGCCCTGCTCTCAGTCGTAGAGGTTTGAAACAAGCTACATACATCTTGTTCGCCTGGAATGCTGTTCCCCATAGCTTTTGTGATTAAAAGAAAAAGGCGATATTCAGTGATGTCTGAACCGCGCGTGAAAACTTTTTGCCCACGAAACATGGATACGTATTCTTCTATTGCAGCGGATGCATAAAGCGCCAGTCGGCCAGGAAGATTCCTGACTGAGCACTTCAGGATTCTAGCAAGTTCATTGCATCCGGCATCATCAATAACTAGTTCCGTGGTTATGCGCATTGCGGACCCTCGGTGCTAATCGCAAGAATTATACCGCCCTAGAATGGATTCTTGTCATCGAAGGGTTCATTTTCTGGGCTCTTCCTCGTCTTTCATTGATGTCTGGAACACCCCGCCGACAGCAGGGTCAATGCGATCGGCCTGCGCCAAAGCCCACTGGCGCCAGCGCTCAAATTCCTCAACCGAGGAGGTCATATTGCCCGATTGCGCCAACTGGATTGCTTCGACGTACTTCCGGATTTCCCCGGCCTGCTGAAACGCCTTGGCATCCTTCAGAAGGCGGTCAACCCTGGCCTGCTCAAGGCGCCTTTGTCGCTCGCGCTCGGCGCGCTCAGCTTCTAGCTTGCGTCGTATTGCTTCTTCTTCAAGTTCGGCTTTCCGTCTGATGCGCCATTCATGTTGGTGGATGGCATGCTCGCGGTACTGCACCTCCGCAGCCAAGATGAGTTCTAGCGCAATCTCCGTCATATGCGATTCAAGCCTAGAGTGCTCATCGTCCTGCCAGGTGAATCGAGCGTCGTCGTTGCTGTGGTGTCGAAGGATTGAGAGGAAGAGCTTCGTTTCGCCTTCGACGGGTGGCGTGGACGGTATAAATTCACCTCGGTAGGACTTCCTCGGCCGGTCTAGAATGATGCTGACGCCCTGCTGATGAAAGGCGACATAGATGCTCCGCGCTTCGCGCCCGCTGATCCGAGGCCTTCCATGCATCTTCCCCGCCGCCAGGAATAGGCTGTTCAAGATGCGTAGCCGGCGGCGTTCGAACGGTGTGTCGAACATCGGTTTGTCCCACGACATGACATAGGACGAGCCCGCTAGCGCCTGTCGGCGGCTGTCGTCTTTCCTGATATATCGGTCGATTGCAGGGTGCCAGTTGTGGAAGTCTCGGGGTACGGTCACCTTCCCTAGAACATTTGCAATCCGTTCGCGTACCGTCTCGATCGGTTCAGGGAATTCAGGAGGGGGCGGTACTGGCCCAAGAAGTACTTCCGTGCTCCAAGGCTGATGCCAGTAGCCACCTCCACCCCCAATCACAACCTCATCCTCCATTCCTGGGGGTCGTGGCGGCAATGGAACCTGGATAGTCTTCCCTCCCGCGTCTTTCTTTGCCCAGTACCCACGTTCGGGTGTGGGTATGTCGACCTTCAGGCACGCCTTTTTCAACGCTACATCGGAGATTCCATAGCGTTTGCAGACCTTGGACATGGACTCTGTCCAGACTTGTTCATAGAGGGTGTTTCGATTGGTACGGATGGGGGGTTGCATACCAAAAGGGTAAGCGAGTTTCCAGAGATGAGCAGCAGGGCCCGGGACGCGCCACAGGGAAATAATAGGGAATTATCAGGCAAATCGCACGCAGCAAACGGGGCCTGAATAAGGACGGTAATCGGCAGAATCCGGTAGGCATTTGGGAAGCCACAATCAGTCTCTCGATGCCACGAGAGCTGCCAAAGCATGAAAGAGTCGCTGTGTTGAGAACATCCATAAATTGCATGCCCTAACGAACCGCACGAGAATGTAGGACAAGCTCGAAGATGAAGATAACAGAACTGCCTGTCCTCATTCCAGCTAAGACTTTTCAATAATAGAATATTCTGGCCAAGGAGTCCCCGGAGAGGAGCCGAAGCTGGGTTCTTGCTACATGTATTGACCAGTCCAACTTCAGAGATGCTATGGTGTAAATAAGATGCACATAAGTTCTATCTATAGCTACCTGCTGGCTTTACTTTATTCGGCGCGCGCATTACTTGTGCTGTCAGTCTAGGTGGGCTGCATGCCTATAAGCACGCAATCAGTGATGCCATATGTATATAAATACATATGCCTATACTTTTCTAAATATACTAAGCCTGTTATTAAACAACGTCTCCCTATCTACCCTAGGAACGTCTGGGCTTAGAAATACGCGTACAGTTCTGGCGCGATTCTGCCAGTCTTCCTGTCCGCCTGTAATCATCCTGCTATTGTAAGGTCTTGCCTCATTATCGTTGCGGTGAACTATATATATAGTGCCGAGTTTGTCTTTTCCGGCTTTTGGAATATCAACAATTATCTGCGGTTCGGCAATCTTTGTATTGCTTCCATTGTTTCGTAGGGTTCTGTTCATTTCATGAGACAAAGAACGACGGAGTGAGTTTAATAAATAGTCCCCCTCACCCTCACACAGCTCTTTGCGATCTAAAAGCGTATTATAAGTAGCTTCGTCTTCTAGATATTCTAACGATAGGCACCTCTTGTAAAGCTGGCGCAGTCTTAGCATCGAAGCGTATTTCTTGGCTTCAGCCGAAGGCGATTTACTCAGTATCGCCAATAGTTCATCAATTGATGCACAGAACATTGCCTTTCGAAAAGACGTTTTTGCCTTTTCGTCTGATATACGTTCGTGATAATAAGCCGCATGCGCCAACATGGCGTGGGCAGACCTAACAGCATGGTGCCAATACAAAACCCAGAACATTTGCGTGCGAGCAAGCGTAATCATCTCTGCTGCCTGTGTTCCCTTCCAGGTAATTGCAAGCACGCCCTTCATGCTAGAGCCTTCTCGCACTACAGACGCTGTCAGAGAATTCATAAACCTGGCAATGTCAATGCTGCGAGCGTACTCCACCCCCGCATGATGAGCATCTCTAATTAAATAGTCTGTCTTGTCTGCATCTAGCGGTCCACTAATGATAGAGCGCATGATTTCCCACCCTGTGTCTGTCGGCAGACTGCTACCCGAAGGAGGGTGAATCATCCAGAGTAGCCTCTTCACATCGACTTCAGGCCACTCATCCGCCAGTACTTGGGCTATGGTATGTTTCGACGCCATATATTCCGGCACATATTGCGACAATTGTCTTCCCTCTATGAATTGCGCTGATATTTCTTCGTGTGGTCGCACCAATCCCATATCCTCAAGACTATGCGCGAAAGACGACTGACCAACATCGTGCAACAAACCTGCGAGCAGAGTTGTGGCTATTTTCTGCTCGTCAATTACCTGTCTAAAATATGGTTCATAATCGTCAGATAGTAATGAGTTAATGTAGCGCGCTACATTTGAATAGACGCCTAGTGAGTGCTCGAACCGAGTGTGCGTGGCGCCAGGAAATACGTAGTAGGTTAGCCCAAGTTGAGTTACCTGGTGTAACCGATGAAATAATGGGTGCGAGACGACGGCCTGAAGCCTCCTTGTGAAAGAAATGCTGCCCGTAACAGGGATACGGAGAGTGCGAGTCCCAGTATATGAACTAAGCTCTGGAAGACCTGGACGGCTTAGATATAAGCGCTGCAACTTTCGCAGGTCTGCAATAACATCTGCAGCCGATTTGTATGGTTCTAGACGACTATCTTTGTGGTCTAAGTCCATCCGCTGCGCCATCAGTTCAAGGCTTTTATAGTCAAGCATATCAAGCCGTGAGCTAACTTGAGGACTCAATAACAGCGCTGTAATTACTTTGCCTAAATAGTGAAGGTCAAACTGGGGGTTAATAACACTACGGGGTATTTCAATTTGCATTCGACGTGGGTCATCTAGCTTCTTGATGTATTTCTTGTATGTTGATGGGTAATATTCAAGAGTAGTAAAAACTCCTGTCATACCGCCCCATCCCTTAATTACTTTTGAAAACCCAAGGTCTGCTAGTTTTAGTTTTGCGCCATCTCCAACCAGCAGATTACCGCTTTTAATGTCACAGTGATACACGCCGGCGGAATGAAGTGCGTCCAGCCCGGTCGCCGCTTGCATGAGCAGGTCTATCAATAACTCAGAATTAAAGTCTGATATGTGACTATCTATCCATTCATCCAGGTCTTGCGCGCCCGGTATATACTCAGTTACAAAGTACGGGACTTTTGTTTTCTTGTTTATATATAGATAGTCTGCATAATATAGTCCGATTACATTAGAATGTGATATTGCAAGAAGATGCTGAATTTCATTTTGAAATACCTGCTCGGAATCCGTCACATTTAGCACTTGGCCGTCATGACGGAAGACTTTGATTATCCGTTCTACACGATGCTCTAGACGTGGCCCGATTGGTAGTTTCACGCGGTAAACACGCGCTGTCGAGCCTTTATCAAAAAACTGCAACAGCTCAATTGTTGGATACAGCTCGGTGAGCTTTGCAAATACAAGCTTATCGGTATTAGTTAGTGTAATTCCCATGCGTCACCTGTTAGATATAGACTTTGCTTGACAACTTGAGGCGTACAGATTATTGCACTCCGAATGATCCGGGGCAACTGTTAATCAGATAGTCATCGCGACGGACATGTCGACCGTAGACGCAACTAGTTTTGTCGGCCTCGATGAACTTGGTTGTGATAAAACATTATTCGATATAATACGTACTTTCTAATCTATTTACGACCAAGAAGATAACATGATAAGTGGCCACGATTATGATTATCCATTAGAGTATGGGTTTAGGGGGCGTTCTAAGAGTGGGCATGCCCTGAATATCGTCAAAGGAATGAAAGATGATCATCGTTTATGTCGGTACTGATGCCAAGAAGCGCAAGAAGTATTTAGACAGCAAAAAAGACGTTCTTCTTCTTCTCCATGACAGGTGGGATGATTACAGCTATAAGACGTCATTCCAGACAAACTGTATGATTGATGGTTCACTAGTCGATTTGGGCGCGATTCGCATTCTGGTCGAGAACGAGAATGTAACATTCGAATACTTCGATTCGCTGCTTGAGAATGGATGGGATGGTGTTTTTCCACCGCCTTCTAAGCCCTTCATCTCGACGCCAAACTCCCTTGCATTCTATGAGCAGATATCTGGCATTATGGGACTCGCGACAGCAATAGAGGTTGCGCGAAGTCTCCGTGATGCTAGTTTTCTGACACGATTCGAAGACGATAAAGACGCTCTAAGGCTTATCGGAACGCGTGGTTTTGAAAATTCACTGCAGCGCGAACAGGGTTCGATTAAGGCATACTTGGATGGCTGGAAGCTGTTCTCCAACCAAAGCATCTCAGTCGAGAATCAGATTTTTTGTTTCAGGACGTTCGATGGAAAACTGTCCGAATTGGAGCTTCGTTTCTCCTCTGGAAGCATTTTGCCACACGACATTAATGTTTTAATCGGCCCCAATGGAGTTGGCAAGTCTCAGCTCTTATTGCAGATTGTCAAAGATTGGTTGTCCTCGCCTGAGGAGCGCGATAAGAACATCGGCTTCAAGGCTAGGCCGAATATCAATCAGCTCGTTGTGGTGTCTTATAGCCCATTTGAGCTATTCCCGCTCAGCGGTTCACCCGAGATGTCTCGAAGAGATGAGAGCTCCTACCGCTACTTCGGACTGCGAGGCAGGCGGAGTCAACTGAGCGCAACGGGAAAATCAAACGAAGAGGTTTTGTCGCGAAACATTCCAAGGACGGATGCTGCGCGCTCTCTTCTCTCATGTCTGGCGGGTGATCAGAAGTACGTAGCCATCAAGGAGTGGTCCAACCGTCTACGCACAATGGAAACAGTACTCAAGACATCCATCGACTTCGATGTGGCTGCGGTGATTGTAGATGGGGGAATCGACGACGCAGAGTTCTACACGGACGACTTTATTGACGTAGGGACCGTATTCAGCTCAGTGTTATATGAAGGCCAGGACAATCAGGAACGCGTACGGTATATTCCCATCACATCTATTCATGCTTCTCATCTCAGACTTGCAGCCCTGCGCAAACACACTAAGCTCTCATACGGTATCGAGTTCCTGAAAGATGGGAAAAAAGTTTTTCTCAGTTCCGGACAACGGCTGTTCTCGTACATCGTGATTAACATCTTGGGAGCAATCCGAAGAAACTCCCTGTTGTTGATTGACGAACCAGAGCTCTTTCTGCATCCAACATTAGAGATTGCATTTGTCAGTATGCTTAAGGCGATTCTCCACAACTTCGGCTCGAAAGCTTTGATTGCAACGCACTCCGTTGTAACCGTGCGCGAAGCACCACGCGACTGTGTCCATGTGCTTGAACGTACTGAAGCGGGACTTTTCGTCAGAAGACCGCCGTTTGAAACATTCGGGGGTGATATGCAGAGGATTTCTTCTTACGTTTTCGGCGACAAGTCAGTGTCAAAACCGTTTGAACGTTGGTTAGTCTTGCAACTCGACGAATTGAAAGGGAATGCCGCTGCTTTGATCAATAGATTGGGAGATGACGTCAATGAGGAACTCTTGATACAGATTAATGCTATGGGGGAAGGCAAATGGTGATGCGCCTAACTGAACCCAACATTGACGAGTTAGCCTATTTGGATTCTGTGGTACAAGAACGTCAGAATGGAAGGCATGCTCGGTTTTTTGAAGGAATCAAAGAACAATGGAAGGTCCGGGCAACCCACTATCGTCAGAATTCAGGAAACCCGGAGCTGATTACACCTTGGAACGAAGTCGCCGCCCATAAAAACACATTCAACAATCTATACAATTCTCCGGCAGACGATTCGACGCAAGGGAGGGCCATCGCAACACTAAGGGCTCGCACTCTGCAGCTATGTCCAGCGTGCGGGGAGGAAGGCACACCGAATACGCTAGATCACTACCTGCCGAAAGAAAGATATCCAGAGTTCTCGATTCTTCCGCAGAATCTGCTGCCGATGTGCGATGCGTGCCAGACAGGCAAGGGGACGAAAACTGTTGATGAATCTAATCAGAGGCTGTTCATACACGGCTACTACGACACGTTCGTAGTGCGGCAGATTGTGGTATTGACAATCAATAGACCATATAACGCTCCCGGTTCAATCGGTCTTGACCCAGCCACAAACCTTTCGGAGGCTGAAGCTTTACTCGTTCGTCGGCACTTGTCGGAATTAGAAATCGTCAATCGATATCATCGTTTTTTCCGGTCGGAGTATCTTCACTTGCTTCGCATCGTCAACTTGCTGCGCAGAACCGAACAAAATGTGAAGGAGTCGCTACATATCTTTTGTGAGCTTGAACGAATTCGTTCTTTGAATGGCTGGAAGCACCTATTCTACAGTGGCGTTTTGGCCAACCAGGACCTCGTGGAATATCTAATACTGGGGCAGCTACCCGAGGTCTGATTGAATGTTTGGCTGTCACCGATACCGTACACTTGGCGGAATTGGCCTTTGTAGTGCACCCTGCTGATATACATATGAAGCCGTGGGTCAAGTCACTGCTTGGCTTGGTTTCCGCGTAAACATCATCAAGCTGATACCCATCATTGATTCTTGGCTATAAGCCTCTTCGTGAAGGCCTCCGCACTTGGCCAATCAGGAGAGACATAGAGACTCTTGCTGGCTGCTCTGGAGGTTTCATTCACCACGAAAAATGAAATGATGTTCCCATCTTCGCGGGCCGCATCCAGCAGCTCCTCCCATAAGAATTCGCCACTTTCGGGGCTTTGGATGGAGGGAATGTCTGAAGGGCTGAAATTCTCTTCGATGCTGAGCGATTTCCATAGTTGCCCTTGGGCCGATTCATCCATACTATCGAAGGCTTCGCGTGCATACATCTGGTCATAGGTCTTGACCACCTCGATGCGCCGGTCGCCTGTAACGTGTTCGAAATAAGTCTCTTGCTTGGGCATTGGCTCTCCGTTGAGACATTATCCCTCTGTGTCCGGAAGTTTGCCAGTCGAAAAGCAAAGCAAGGATTTAGCCCGGGAAACGGCGCAATTCTTGTAACTTCAAGGAAGCGGCTCCAATCAGAGGACCCGGGTATTTTCACTTAGTCAGCTGGTTGGATGTGAAGGTTTCGGCATGAACAGCTTCATACGACCCACAGGACGGAGATTTCAGTGAGACTCTGCATACACCGCGGTACGAACGAAATCGGTGGCAGTTGTGTGGAGATTGAATCGCATGGCAAGCGAATAGTTCTTGATGCCGGGTTGCCTCTCGATGTGGCCAATCCTGAGTCGTTTCCCCTGTATCCCATCAGAGGATTTGATGCGCCGGACTCCAGCCTTCTTGGTGTGGTCATATCCCACCCGCATCAGGACCACTACGGCCTTGCCCATCGTCTGCCAAGAATGACGAGATTCCTTGTCGGCAAGGCTGCGGAAGCGATTCTGGCCGCAGCCGATATCTTTTCGCCATCGGGTCTGCACCTCGAGAATGTCCTGCATCTGGAGGACCGCAAGCTGATAACGCTTGGTCCCTTCACAATCACGCCATTTCTGGTGGATCACTCTGCATATGACGCCTATGCCATCTTGGTTGAAGCCGATGGTAAGCGCCTGTTCTATACAGGGGATTTGCGCGCACACGGCCGTAAAGGAAAGCTGTTCGAGAAGCTGCTCCGTGTACCACCAGAGCATGTCGATGTGCTCCTGATGGAGGGGACAACGCTTGGACGATCCGAGGTGGATGAAGAATTCCCGACTGAGGCGGAGATTGAGACAAGGTTTGTCGAGCTGTTCAGGAAGACGCCAGGGATGCCTCTCGTCTGGTGCTCCGGGCAGAATATCGACCGGATTGTGACGGTCTTTCGGGCCTGCAAGCGGTCCGGGCGACAACTCATCATCGATTTGTATACGGCTCATATCCTGCGTGCCACCGGCAACGAACATGTTCCGCAAGCCGAATGGAGTGAAATCAAGGTCTACTTGCCGAAGAGCCAGAAGCGGCAAATCATCCAGAAGAAAGAGTTCCAGCTCGCGGAATCCTACAAGTCTTCCCGAATCTACCCGGAGCATTTGAGAATTGAGACGCCACATTCGGTCATGCTGTTCAGGCCGGGCATGGTGCGGGAACTCGAGGAAGCAGCATGCATTGGCGGGTCACGCCTCATCAACTCGGTGTGGTCCGGATATATGAAGGAAGAGAAGCAGAAACCCCTACTGGACTGGCTGGAGAAGAACGGCATCCCCCTGGACTACTGTCATACATCCGGTCATGCGGCTGTGGGGGATTTGTTGAAGCTGCGGAACGCGTTCCCCTGTGCGGTGGTGGTACCAATCCACACCGAACATCCTGGTCGCTTCGAAGAATTGTTTGGCAACGCGCAACAGCATGACGACGGGGCGTGGTGGGATGTCCGGCCCGCAATCAGGAAACCGGAGGTGAAGTAAGCTGATGGCCGACATCCTCAGGCAAGACAGGCGTCAAAAGGAGTGGAACTCACTCCCCAAAAACTGGTTTTCCATCTACCAGTGGAGCAGGACAAACAATGTCCGCGACACGGAATGGATTGCGGCAAGAATAGAAGAATCATTTGATTCTATCCAATTGATTACGGACGGTGTCCGAGAAAATAACTTCAAGACTCCCAATCACTGCGGGCAGGTCGCGCTCAATACCGAAATCGGGCAGTTCACGGAAAAGCGGTTTGTCCGGGCGCTTTTCAATATGGAGCGATTGCAGCCCCTTGGAATGATGGTTGACTACGAAGTTCCACTCAAGGCGACTAAAGAATCAAAGCATGGCGATATCGACTTGTTGTGCGTTTCTTCGAATGCGGTTCTTTGCGTCGAGGCAAAAGATCCGCGCAAGAGTACTAGCATCCTGAAGGCTATCCTGCAGGCGTTTGTGTACACGTCATTTGCTGTACGCCGGCGTGAAGCGTTCAAGCGCGAGTTCGGGCTTACAAAGACATTGCCGTTGACCCCGGCCGTCTTGGTGGGCATGGATGCGAGGAGACAGTTGGACTGGGACCGATACAAGCATCTTGGGCGTGTTGTGAATATGCTCAATGCCAAACTGGCAAAATCGGGTGTCGGTGCGATGCGATTCTTCGTGGTCCAGAATGAAAAGAGTGAACTGGAATCATGCCTAAGAATCGACGCGAACAAAAAAGTGCATTTCGTTGATGGGTTTGTCCCGGATGTGTTCGAATGGCTGCATCGTTGAACAGACAAGCAGCGCAGGACGGTTGTGATTGAAGGAATCAAGATGCCGACAGCTGACCAGTTCCGCAAGGCACTTAATGGACTTTTAGATGACAGGCGTAGAAACAAGCAAGCGGCCGTTGACGTGACTGCTGGAGATTTACATCGTCGTGTAGGTGGATATCCAGGACCCAAACACAGCATGCCAGTATGCTGTTCGGTGATGAGGTCGATTGTTCCACAGGCCGAGCAACAGCTGCTGTCTGGACCGCCCAGCGGCAAAGGTGCAAGCCTGACAATCCGATATCTGCTCAAGGCCGGTTCGCCGGATGTCGCGCAATGTGGACATATCCACTCCACAAGGCCAGAAAGCACACCTCAGAAGCTGCTCAAGCCAGCCATGCAGCCGTCGATGCGGACTGAAAACTCCTCTCGAATCAGGCTTTTAGTCGTCGGGAGCTGTTCGAACAGCAAGAACCTCCGCGATTGCCCTTGCCTGCTGACCGCTGCGGGACTGAAGCAGAATTCCTGGCGCGACCGGTTGAAGCAGTGGGAATTACCCGCAGTACAGCTATATACGGGCCCACAGCACCTGGGGATGATGAATGGAGTGCAGGTCCTCAGGCAGCATTCGGGAGCGCGTGCATGCGAGGTAAAAATCATCTCTGCAGGGTACGGCCTCGTAACCGAAAATCAGCCGCTTGTCCCCTACGAGGTCACGTTTTCGGGGCTTAGGCCGAGAGAAATCCTCAAACGCGCCCTGGAGCTGGAAATTCCGACTCGGCTACAATCGGCGACAGCAGAATTCCCGCTAGTGGTCTTTCTTCTCGGAAAGGATTATCTCTATAGCGCACAGCCTCTTTTGCGGCCAAAATCCGGACAAAGATTCCTATTCTTCACTTCCCCGGATATGGCACACATCGTGGAGGCAGCACGCACAACGGTCGTCCATGCCGGCAAGCCCGAAGCCCAGAAATACGGTGCGTCGACATTGTCCCTCAAGGGCAGGATGTTCCAATTGTTGGCGCAGGGGCTTGCCCACCATCCCGGGAAATGGGTTGAATTGCTGAATGACGATACGCCAGGTACTGCAACATTTTTGATGGAGAGTGCGCTTTGAGACGCGTTGACGACCTTGACCGTTTTTATCGGATTGTCGAGCTTCTTTGTTGCAAATTGGACGGGTACCGCTATCTGTGTGAATGCAGCAGCTCTTCGGGTTGCCCGACCAGGGGCATGTACCTGTTTTTCGAAGACGGGGAGTACCGAAAGGACGGCAAGACATTAAGGGTCGTCCGTGTCGGGACACATGCAATCACATCCAAGTCGAGGACAAAATTGTGGAGTCGGCTCCGCTCCCATAAGGGAACTATCCGCGGTTCAGGAGCTGGAGGCGGGAACCATCGCGGGTCTATATTCCGGAAGAGGGTGGGCGAAGCGATGCTTCATTCGGGTTCATATCCTGCGAAGATAGCTGAGACGTGGGGGGTAGACGACAATGCCCCAAAGGAGGTGCGCATGAGCGAGTTTCCGTTGGAACAGGACGTGAGCAGGTTCATCGGGCAGATGCCGTTCCTCTGGCTAGATGTTCCGGATGCACCCAGCCCCCACAGTGACCGGGCTTATCTGGAGCGCAACTGCATCGCCTTGCTGAGCAATATCGGAAAGCCAAGCATCGATCCGCCGTCTCGGAGGTGGCTGGGCTTGAAATCAAGCGAAATCACTGTCCGCAAATCTGGATTGTGGAACACAAATCACGTTGAGGACTCCTACGAGAATGCATTTCTCGACAAACTCGAGAAATATGTCTCGATGCAGAGTTGATTGTCCCCAATAAGCAGAAAATGTGGGCCGCCGCTCACGAATATTGACGTGACAAAGATTGCCGGATAATCATGAATCTCTACTTCGACACCAACATCTACCGTTACATCACCGAACTTGAAGAAACAAGCCAGGTTGCCGAAATACTTAGGCAGCACAACTGCCATCTTTGCGTATCGGCGGGCAATCTGTTTGAGACATATGCCTTGAAGTCCTTTGCTCTCCAGGCCAAAGAGATGAGCTCCATCGTCAAACTTGGGAGTTTTTTCCAGTCGCCCCCAGAGTCCTACTTGCACGCATTGGAGGTCAGACGGGAGATCAAGCGGTTACGGCCTAAATGGATTGAACCTGTTCCCCGTCGGCGGAAGGAGCGTGATTTCCTGAAGAATCATTTGGAACTGTGGAAGCAGGCAAAGAGAGGACAACGGCCTCGACCTTTCGCTTATGAGGCATACAGAAGGGTAGCTGAACAAGGGATTGAATCGGTCCGGCAGACTCAGAAACATCTTCGCTCGTCGCTTCTCGACGACCCAACCGGCTACGGGCTCATTTCATCAAAAGGAGACCATTTCCCGCTGGACATGGAGAATCCGGAAGTCTTTTGGAGGGTTAATGGGTTGGTAGCTTGGCAACAAGCTATTGTGCAGAAATTACCGGCATGCCGCGACTATGCCGATTGGCTAGAGCCATACCTAAAGCCTAATTCCTTCTCCGACCCTTCATATCGGCTGTTTTGGATGGAAGAAGTATCGGCTGACGCCATGCCGCTCAATCGGCTCACTGGCCTTATGGATTATTACCAACTCAAACAGAAAATCACTCATGGCAATGCAGCGGACCAAATTCATGCCAGCTGCTGGTATAAGAACGACCTCTTCATGACAGCCGACCGAGGGCTCCATGAGGCGTTGGCATCCGTGGCGCAACACTTTCAGGGACATCCATCACCGGCTATTGTGGGCCGAGATATGCCTAGCTTTGCGGCGCAATTGGAATATATTCTGACCCCTGGCTAATTGGGTACAAGTATTGAACATATCGTCCCCCATTCGGGCGAGGCGTGTCGAACACTAGCCGCTAATTGAACTGATTTACACTAGCGCTGAAATTGGTGCAAGAAGACCAACCTTTCGAGACTACATTGGCCGACAATTGAACTGGCACGAGAGTTTGGTCAGAGCATGGCGCAGGAGCGAGAAAGGCAGCAATATGAGGATTTACCGTTTACATATCAGGCCGAAGGGTGGACTGGGAGATACGTCATTTTCCTTCAAGTACTGTTTACAACAGCACGTGTTAGGCGTTGGTTGGGGAGTATCCGGGTCGCCGTCAACATGGACATCGTATGAAAAGTCCGCGCTCAAGAAGTATGGCCAGCACAGGCTCAATGGCGTCCGTTATCTTCATGACAATGTCAAACCGAAAGACCTGATTTGGACGCGGGACACGAAGGGAAATTACTACCTGGCCAGAGTCCGTGCCTCAAAAGGCAAGACAAGTTCTGACCAGGCTTGGGCGTATCTCGACACGCCGGATGGCCGTGACGCTGACATTCTCAATGTCGTGCGTTGTCGCATCCTGCCAGTGCGCCAGGCTGACGATGTCCCCGGCAAGGTTATCGCGTGCTTCCGTCCTAGACGTGTCATTCAATCGATAGCGGATGAAACAACCGTCATGTACTCGCAATTTTTGTGGAATGAACTGGCCGGTTCGGAGGAGTACAGACTTCCCCGCCTCGAACGATGCGATTTGTTTTCTTTTCTCGACGACAAGACCGCTGAAGATTTGGTCTTTATTTATCTGCAATACAAGGGTTGGGTTGTAGTCCCCAACTCGCGCGAGGCGGACACCTGGCGCTATGAATTCATTGCCATCCACAAGAAGACGGGTGAACGTGCCGTAGTGCAAGTAAAGAGCGGGCATACGCCTTTGGCTACTGATTACCTAAGCGGCCGCAACGAGAGGGTGTTCTTGTTCCAGACGCATGAACATTACGTCGGAGCATCAAAGCCAAACGTGGTCAGAATTACCCGGAAAGCCATCGAAGAATTCATCCGTTCGCATATTGAGATTATGCCTGCTGTAGTGAGGCGCTGGGTGGTTTTCGTCGACCGGATGAATTCGAGCCATTGAGGCGGAGTGCGATTCGCGTCAGCAGCCGAAGATGTCTTTGCATTCTGCGATGGTCAACCAGCGTTTTTTCAGGACAATCGCGCGATGAACCAGGCGATGGCAACTTGCACACAGAAGTGCCAGGTCCGAAAGCTTGGTTGCGGTTGAGTACGCCATCGAGAGCGGTATCAGGTGATGCGCCTCGAATGGGGCTTCTTGATATTCGGGGTGCCCTACATGGCATTTCGATCCGCATACATCACAAATGAGAGGACCCTGCTTGTTGCGGATCGCTATCAGTTTCCGCCTTAGACCTGGATTGCGCTCGCGTCGTTTATGCGTTTCCGTCAGAAGTTTTCCTTCCACAAATTCATCATCGTCAGACTCATATGCATTACGCAGGTCGACAGAGCCCGACTTCAATGCCTCATAGATAGATGCGGCAATATCCTTCACGGTTTAGGATGCAAGCCCAGCTCAGACCAGACATCCCGATCCATCCGGGAAACATGTTTGAGGCCTTTATTGGTATCTAGGCTGCGTAGATTCTGGATTTTGAATGCGACCCCCGCAGGGTTGCGAAATCGCTCCTTGCGTGTGACTTCAGCATGCCAGGGAAACGAGCGCAGGTCGTCGGAGAGTTTCTTGACGCGTGGATGTTTCTCTGATGGGACTATCCGGTTCAGGTCGAAATAAAGATCTAATGCAAGTATCGTTTCGTCCCGCGTCCAGCCAGGGTTTCCATGCCCGTGAGTTACAGCCATTTTCTTGCTCCTTCGATTGACAGCATCATTGTCGCATCGTTAGGCATTCAACACCATACACGCCCGTGTCTGGCCGGAACGAATACCGTGATGACAATTGCTTTCTGCAATAGCCTGGAAATTCATGGCCTGGCATTGCAGGCCATCTCACCTCATAGTCATCTTCAATTGAGGGTCAGCATCTTCCCATATTCGCAGAGCCAGGGCACGGTGTTCATCGGCCTCCGGGTGTTTGCCTGTGGCTTTCAAGCACACTCCGAGGTTGTATTCAGACAAGGGAATGAGCGAAGCGACCCCATCAAGCACAACCGTTCCCCGGTCGTTCACAATCCCATCAAGGTGCTGCACCGCTCTCTTCCAGTATTTCTGCTGCATTTCCGCTAACGCCAAATAATAGGTTGTCAACGGATTCGGATTTTCTTGGGCCGAACCCGCCAAAAGATCAATTCCCTTCTGCAGATGCTGTTCATGAATAGATTCCAAGCCTTCGACAAACTGCGCCGCGGCTGGGTACTCAGACCCAAGACGCGGGGAATCGTTCTGGTGTTCTTCTAGCACATGACGGGCGTCAACATAATCTCCTGACATGGCGAATCCCTTCGCCAACTCGACCGCAAGTTCGGGCGAGTCGGAAAGCTGGGCGGCCTTGCGTAAATCGGCCTGAGCTTTAATCGGCTTTCCGTGCAAAGATTCAATTCTGGCCATCTCGATGTAATAATCTGCTTGTTCATAAGCAGAGTCGGACGTAATCAGCGCATTGGCCAACTGGGCACTGGCCGCCTCAAGCTTCCCCTTGTATATGTCGACAGCCGCCAGACCATCTTGGGCAGCCCTAAAATGCACGGTGCTGTTGAAGCGGCGACTTGCATCATTCAATGCCAGAAAATCGCGCTTAGCCGTTTCCGTATCGTCCTTTGCAAGCTCAGCGTAGCCGGCCATTTCGTCAAACCATGGATATCCGACATCTGCTTTTGTGAGCCGGTCATACTCCTTCAACGCATCATCAAAGCGTCCCGCATATATGAGCACTTGAATCCTAAAATATCCACACTCTATGTTCACGGGTTTCATCCTGAGGCATTTATCCAACGCCTCATTGGCGACATCCAGATAGCCATTGTCTGAGGCAACCTCTGCTTGATAAATCAAGGCATTTATGTCGGTCGGATCTATGTCGTTGGCCGTCTTGAATTTGTTTATTGCTTCATTGTTGTTTTCTGCGAGGGCCAAGCGGATCCCCTCTGCTTTGAGTTGGATGCCCCGCATCTTTGCCGACAGATTGCCGCTGGCGCCCGCAATCTTAAGACCCCGAAGATAGCTTGATGCTTCGTCGTCCCGATCGTCTTGGTGGGACAGCCAGGCAGCCTTGATTCGAGCCTCGTCATTATCGGGTTGCTCCTTGAGCAGTTCGTTTAAAGTATCCAGTGCGAGTTGGTCGTTTCCTTGCGTCTCGTAGCGGATTGCGCGGCTCATCAGTGCATCAGGGGCTCTGTTGACGGCAGCGCGGTGATGACGGATGCCCGCATATATGCCGACCGCCAGTAGCACCACCAAGACAGCAATCCAGGGAGTGGACAGACGCGGAATCCCGCGCTGGACATGTTCTGAGGCGCTCTGGTGTTCCTCTGTGGCCACAGTGGCCACGAAACGATAGCCCATTTTCGTCACAGTCTCTATGTAGGCGTGCTCCGTATCCTCCCGCAAGGCTCTACGAATCATGGAGATGGTCGTTGTGATGTTCGATTCCGCAATCTCGACATCCGGCCAGACCTGATTCAGGATTTCGTCTTTTGTCACCAAATCCTGTGCCCTACTGACCAGAAGCACAAGCAGGTCGAACGCTTTGACGGTCAGCTCCACGGCGGCTCCGTCCGAGGAATAAAGTCGCCGCTGCAGAGGAATCAGTTTGTAGTGTCCGAATACGTAGGTGATGTCGGCTTCCTTGGGCATCTCGCTCATCCAGAACAATTTGTGAAATCTTTCAGGCTTATTTTAGGACTCTGCGGAGCGCCATGCATATTGTCACAGCCATGCAGTTCATCCAGAGAGGTGGAATATGGCCACAAGACATAGATATTCAGTTCCAATAATGAGCGAGCATGCCAGTAACCGCATGATGGAAAGGGGTTTATCACCCAACGATGTCGAAAATGCCCTGGCATTTGGCCGAGAGGTGCATACACGCGGCGTAACCATCTATGTCATTGGAAGAAAAGAGGTTAATCAGGCTAATGCCCTTTCGGTGAATATCGCCCAATCTGAAGGAGTCCATGTGGTTTGTGGCCGCGACGGGAGCATCATCACGACATACCGCAATTCCAACCTTCGCGGGTTGAGGCCACAGCACAGGACACGGTCAGACAGATACCTGCGGGGGCGGTTCGATTTGCAGACTCAGATTACAGCATATGACGTTCGGGCAACTTGACATCATCCATGCGGAAATTAGTCGGGCATCTTGAGGCTGATCCGTCGAGTCTGGCAATCAGACCTTTTGGCGATTGCGCCATCGGGGCACTGCTAATTGCTGGTCAGCTGTTTGACGAATTCATCAACGCCTGAAGTGTCAAACGCAACTGTGCGTTTTCCAAAAAAGTTCCGGTATCGCGCCTTTTCCTCTTCGAGTCGCCTGTCTGCTTCGTCTCCATCTCGCTTGTGCAACACCACTGTGATGGTTGCTTCAGGATGCACCATGCGTGATAAGAGTTGGCGGAATTCATAGTCGGCATTTGGAAGCGAGTATCCGATAAAGACAAGCCGCTTTGCCTCCAGAAGTTCGACGCCTGCGTTCTGCCATACCAACTTGAGTTGGAAGTTGCTGAGGTCTTTCAGGAACGTCGGCATGACCAGAGATCCGGATAGGTAGTTCTCATAGCCGCACTTCTGGCAGTGGCGACAGCGGGTTTCACCGATACGATCTTGTATCTCTTGTTTATTCCCGAACTGAACAAACAGCCTCTGGCAGTTTGGGCACTGGAGCCAGTTCATCGAACCGTGCAACTTCAGGAGTTTGACGTTGTAGCCCTTGCAACCCAAGCTCCACAACCCCGAACGTATACGGCTATCGCCAGGGTCAACAGAGCTGATGTAGCAGCAATAGTCGACGACACCGAAGGGGTCATAATCACCAGTCTTACCACATTCTTCCTGGAGAGCTTTGTGTAACGCGTTGTCGAGGAGAATGTCCCAGTTCAGGGATATGACCGAAAACGGGTCGTATTGTTTAGCGGGCGTGGCGTCTTGTGTGTCTTTTGCCAGCTGTGCGCGCTTCGCTGCCTTGTCTACAAGATGCCTTGCGAAATCGGTTATGTATGCGTTTGCCCCCGCATGAAAAGCTTGGTGGTTCTCAATCTTCCTTGTGATTGCAGTTGCAATGAGGCATTCCAGGTGACCACGGATGATTACCAGATTTGAAGCAGTCTTGCTCTTGAGGGATGTTCCGTCGGCAATACATCGGTCTATAGGCGTATAGATGTCTTCGAGCGCCACATCCTTTATCTTTGCGATGCTAATTCTCAGGTCGTTCTTGAGAAAGTCACGTAGCGCATTTTGTGCGCGCTTCATGCGTGGAGGCTCGCTCTCAAGTTTGAATATTTCTTCCAGAATTTCAGCTTGACTAGGCGCCCCTGCAGGCTTTGAAAAGCCGGCCCCCAGAATGTATACGACTTTGCCTGACGATTCTTGCTGAATGTTTGTTGTCATGCGATTGTTTGGGCTCCTCCGTTCATCCTGCATTCTGAGTCTTGGTCATGTTGCTGCATGGCAATAATACTCCGATTGTCCCTGCGGCCTTCCGGCCAGGACTCGTCGTATCACGTGTCGCACCATTTGAAACACCGCATAACCTCATCATTGCGACTATGGTTGTCTGCAAATTAACATAATGTCAGTCATTTCAGAGTCTGCGCCTGCGTCACATAATAGCCTTCGATTCGCCTGTCCCATCCTGAGGCGTTCTCGATGATTGCCTCGTGCGGGTTCTGGATGATGAGTGGGGCATAGTCGGGCCTCTTCATTTTGTCCCTGTCGACCAGGTAAAGGTAATAGCGTTCCTTCTTTATCCTGGCGACGTCGATTTCGTTACGCGACCAGTGAAAACCAGGTCTGCCGATAAACGATTTGACCTCAATGAATCGGTCATGCTCCTGCGATCCGACAGAATCAAATGAGACCACATCGAAACCAGCACTCACGTCATAATCCGAGATGATTTCCACTTTGCCCAGATTCGGATGGGATGCAAGTCGGTTCCGCTCGAAGTGGAGCACGTATTCTTCTGCGTCTTTTCCATATAACTGCCGCTGCGCGAGCATTTTCTCAAGCTCTGTAATCCCAATTTTCCTCTTCTTGATCTCCGGCAACAGCTGCAAATCGAAGAGCCTCATATGCTTTTTTGCGACAATCAGCTTATTGATGTTGCGGTCCGGATGCGGACTCAAGAACTCAAAGCTGACAAGCAACCGGCGGAAGTTTCCATAACGAAACTGGAAAGCGCTGTTCTCCATCTGGACTGTGCGATAGACGATGTCGTAAGAGATGTTTTCGGCGCAGAAGATGCCCTGGAAGACATCATCCTTCTTTGCAGCTTCGACCACCATCACGAGCATCCTGTTCGTGAAATAACCCACATTCACCAGTGATTCCACAAGTGAAGGATTAATCAGGATTCGACCTCCTGCATCGACGGAAATCGCGCCTACAGCTTCAGCCATGGGCAGGCAACCGTCGAATACCGCCACGTTGTCTACAATTCTGTTGTGGAAATGGGCCTGCACCGCTTCGCGGTTCCAAGACTCTGCTGTGTCACGCATAAGCGTGAACAATTCGTAGAAATACCCTGGCGTGCCGAGGTTCTCGTAGCGACTAAGCTCGTTTAACATAATCGTTTATGAGTGCTGTCACCAGGTCACTCTCGTCGGAATCGTCAACTCTCGCAAACAAGGGGATGTCATCATCGATGATTTTCTCCATCCTGATGACTTTTCCACGCAGTCTTTCGTCTATCACCTCATCGATTGAATTCTTCGACAGAATGTACCAGTAATCTGTTCGTTGCCCGGCGGGTAGGCCGTATCTATGTATTCTGTCCTTGGATTGAAGGAAACTGGCACAGTTGTAATCCCGTTCCATATAGATGGCATTGTGGCATCCTCTGTGCAGGGATATCGATTCCGAGACAGCGAACGGATTCGCGATGACCACCATGAAATCCGTGTTGCTGGGGTCGTTGAACTTCTCGATAGTGCTTTCTCGCTCGTCCTGTTTTATTTCTCCGATAAGCAACCGCGAGGCTATTCCATTCTTGGCAAGATGACTCTGCAGTTCTTTGGCATTCTGGATGAATATGGACCAGATGATGGCCTTCCCCCCTGCAGGCAGGATTGTGCCCTGGAGAAGATTAACGACCTCTCTGAACTTGCTTGGAGTCTCTTCCTTCGCATAGTTGACTATGCTTGAAAGAATCTGGGAGTCGTTCTGGAATTCTTCCGGCACCGATTCCCCGGAATGGATTCTGGAATCATAATCCTCGCGGTCAAGAGTTTCAGCTATCGGCTTCAGGAGAAGCGCGGGATTCGTGGCGGCTTGGCGTAGACGAATCAGCCTTGCCCTGTTCAACACATCTTTGACTGTCGCCGAACCGTTGTTTATGAAGGCTTTCACGTACTTCGTTTCGATATAGTCATAGATTTCCCTTTGGCGGCCTCCCATGCTTATCTCGAGTATGTGGTCAGTCACCGGCGGCAGCTTCAAGTCCGATTTCTTGATTCGTATGAAGTATGGAGATATGTTGTCGATAAAACCGACGACTCTTTCGTCGTCAGGATGGCTGTTCGTGGTCATGTCCATAAGGTTGCTCAGATGGACCATCAGGATGTCTTTGAATTTGTATGGATACAGAAACTGGAAAAGGTTGTACAGGTCTTCGTATCCGTTCGGAACCGGGGTGCCGGTGAGGACGATACGCGACTTCGCTTCCTTTGCGATAGCGACCACACTCTTTCCCCATACACCTTCGGGGTTCTTGATGCGATGCGCCTCGTCCACTACGACCATCGTCTTGTGGTTCTTCAAGAAAGACACGATTTCGTCTTGCAAGCGATCGACCCCACCGTGGAAGATGAGTGTCAGCTCGGATGGATTCCCAGAATACAGATGCTGCGCTTTTTGGGAGGGCGATATGCTCGCATCGCCTGAGAGGCGTTGGGACATCGGCTTCACGCCAAAACATTCCCTGTATTCATTCTCCCAAGGGGCGAACGAAGATAAGGGTCCGATGACCAGCAGCTTATCGACATGCTTCGGGTCATCATGCGGCAGGCTCTTGAGATACGCATAGGCCCCGTATACGACCGAGGTCTTTCCCGCGCCAGGCACCGCGAAGTTGCATGCATTCTGGGAGAATGCCATGTGGAAAGCGGAAAGCAGCTGAAGCGGATATAACGGCCGCTTAAGAATCTTCTTGAGAGTGGCCTGAAACCTGTCGAAGGCATCCACCAGGTCTGGCCTTTCCTTGAACCTGTCGTTCCTTATGTCTTTGGCTTTTTCCGAAAACTCTCTGAACGTCGTCTGCTCTCGGTGGAAGCTTTCCAAATCGTCACGGGTATCCTGGGATAGGGACGGAATCAGTGAATATTTCTCGAGCAGCGACTGTATTTCCTGTAGGGTTCTTACTTTTGTTTTCTCGTCATAAGGAATCCGTATGTCCGCGTCTGATGGGATGTACTGCAGTCTTTTCAACGAGAACATGAGGCGACTGTTCGAAAGGACACGCTGCACATCGCCAGTCAACAAGAAGCTGCTGGTGTCTTTGCTGTCGTGAATTCCAATCTGCTCTTTCATAGACGAAGGGCCCTAAGACAGCTACAGTTCCTTCTCCATTTTGTAGACGATGCTTCCTATTTCTTTCAGCTTCAGGCGGATGTCCTCGGTCGGCAGATTGCCGTTATTCAAATCTATGGACTTAAGCATCCTTATGATTTGCTCAAGGAGCCTGTTGGGAGCCTTTGATTTGAGCATGCCGGTGGTCATCGTGTTGATGGCCTCGACCTTGCTCATGACCGCGGGATCCGAAAACGAAGCGTGATGCTGGTTGATTGCATTCAGGGTATCAATGGCATTGCCGACAAGTTTCAGCGGTTGATCTTTGGACAGCCGGTTCTTCAGCTGTTGCACGTGATTATCGAGGTTCTCTTTTAGAAAACTGATTCCCTTACCGTTCTCCGTCGCTTTGGAGAATAGGTAATCCCGGTTCTTCAGATATCCTTCGAGCTCTTTAGGGGGTCTTGGTTCGATTTTTCCTTCTGCGTCCTTAATTGACTGGACGTGGTCGAAATGATAATCCCTGAAGCTCTCCCATATCTTCTTGTCGCCGAATAAATGGTTTGCCTTCTGCCCTTGTGCGATGTTACGGAAGTCTTTTCCTTCGTACATCACCCTTATGTAATCGAAAGCGATGTTCTTGAGGTCGTCCACATCGGAATCCCTATAACCATCGAACGCTTTGGCGCTTCCCTCTCCATAGAACGTCCGAAGCCATTTCGTGAGAGTGATGAACTGGTCTTCTCTTTCGTCCAGCTGCGTATATATCTTGCTGCAACCCAAGTAATCAAGATAATCGTCCATGTTTCCCATGACATCAAGATATTGCTCGATGACCGATTCGCTTTCCCCCATCCAGTCTGCAATATCTTTCTCTTTAACGCCTCTATCTTTTAGCCCCTTGGCTTTCAGGTATTTCTCGATTGGGTTGTATCCGAGCTTCTCGTCTTCCCCCATCTGGTATGTGGTCTCTAACTTCTCGACTTCCAGGGGATTCTCGTCGAGGGTCACAGGCAAAACCACAGTCTTGAAATATTCGAATTTCTTTGACTTCTTCAGGAGCATGGCACGACGGTTGCCGTCGATGATGATTCCGTCGCGTGTGATTATGCCGACTTTTTCCTGGCCAAGCTTATCGATGCTAGCCAGAGTCTGTAGATTTCTGCCTTTATTGGATTCCCACAGAAGATCTTCGATGAGCTTGCTGTCATCGTCCAACTCCGCATTCAGAAAGCGGCCTTGGCTCTCGAGCGACTTCGTGCGGCTCAGTATTCTGCCGTTGTATTTGTTGTAGATAAGCGAATCGAGCCGAATCTTGAACACGGGCATGGGTTGGAGATCGTCCTGCCAAAGGATGTCGACCAGGCCGTGCGGGTTATCTTTATCCCGCTGCACAATCTCCGCAATCTTCTGAATCCGTGTGTCCTTGTTCATGTCTGTCGCCTCGATATTGTTTTCTTGATAACGTTGCGGCTCTACGTACTGCCTTCACGCCTCCCTCATTGTGTCCAGCGCAGGAATCGATTGTCACTGACGCGCATGCTCGCTACAATCATCTGCAACAGCATAGTCCATGGAACGCATTTCTCGCCAGCGCCGTTTTCCTGCATCGCATATGTCCAATAATTATCTCGTGCCCGTCGATGAACTCGGATACGACCCCAAAGACGAGGCGAGCGTTATTGAGTACGCAAAGAGGCTGCTTGGCAAGAGCCTCAATCAAGCACTGGGCACGACACATACTCTCAACACCCTTAAACATTCCCAAAATAAAGGCGCTTTTGGTGAAATTCTGGAAGAACTGTATTTCCATATCAAGAAGAACTCGGACCCTGTACCCGACATTCCGGAGTGCGGAATTGAGATAAAGACTGGCAGATTCAAGACCGGTCCAAAGGCAGGCAAATCCGTCGATCAAAGACTGAAACTCGGCAGCATAGATTATTTCAATAGTTTCACCTCGTCTACGTTGTTCGACGATGCGTTATGGATAAAGACACAGAAGATTCTGCTCTTGATGTTCGTACGCAATCAGAACAACAACAGGATGGACGAAATATGTGATTATGCGGATAAGATTATCTTCCCAGCCGAAGACATAGCTCAATTCGCCAGAGATTGGTTGACGATTAAACAATACGTCACATCTGGCAGAGCCGATGAGCTGTCAGAAGGCCACACAAACTACTTGGCCGCTTGCACGTCGGGATCCGGGAAAGGCAAACTTGTGGATGCTCCAATTGGTCACGATTGCGCTAAGGCTGCGAACATACAGGCCAAGGAGCGGGCGTTCTGCTTTAAGGAGGGTTATCTCAACGTGCTGCTCGGCTTGAGGAAAAAGAAGCAGAAGCTCGCCAAAATAGTCATCTCCAAGAACAACTCTCTTGAAGAGACTGTCATTGCACAGCTAGAGACGTTCTACAACATCACATGCTCAAGAATTTGTGCCGACCTGAGAATTGACCCCTCTAGGGCGGTGCTGAGCAAAGCGAGATATTATCTGATTGCGAAAATGGTGACAGGACGGATACTGGCGCTCATCGCTGATCAGCCTGATGTCGACATCGGTCTTGATGATTATGAACAGTTCAATAAGGCAGACATCAAGATCAAGACGATAAGCCTTGAAAGCGACTTCAACATCAATGAGCACATGTCATTTCCAGCAATTAACTGGGTGAAACTCCACAATGAGTCCATGTGGGAAGAATCGGAGCTATACAAACAGATGACTCGTCGATATCTGTTTGTGGTTTTCCAAAAGCACTCTTCAGGTGACGTGTTGAGTTCCGTCCTGATGAAAGCTTTTTTTTGGACCATGACTGCGCACGACTTGAGGCTTATGGAGTCGCTATGGAATGACACCAAGCGCAAGGTCGCGAATGACGACTATTCTCACTTCATATCAATATCAGATGATAGAGTTGGCCACGTGAGGCCACATGACAAAAAGGGACTAAGGAATTCTCCAACACCGCAAGGCGACCTAGAGAAGAAAATGTCTTTCTGGATCAACAAATCTTACATCCACAAACTGATAATGAGCAGACTGGCTTGACATCAAATTTGTGCGTATAGGCACTTGGCAATCCTGGTGACCAACCCGACAACCAGTGCGTTGCCCATAAAGAAAGCGCGCCGCGTTTCCGACACCTCGGGGCGGTCTGTGAATCCAGACGGGAAACCGTTTAGCATCTCGAGCTCTTCGGGGGTCAACCTTCTATATTTACCGCCTGTCTTGACAACATGCTTGAACCTTGACGGGCTTGCCCCCCCCTCGCCCGTGATGATTGTACGGGACGGCTTATTGATTTCGTCGGGAAAGGTCATCTTACCTTCATCATATGTGTATTCAATGCCGTTCTTCTTGGTCCGCGCAATGCTCTTGGCACCTTTCAGATATTCCCATTTAGCCAACGAGTCCTCGTCAATATAGAACTCCTTGGGCACATCCTCGGGTTCCAACAATACATCACCGAGAACCAACGCTTCTTCTCTCCCCACAAATTCCCTGTGGTCTGTTATGGCCGCTGGACGTGATTCAACGGTCCAATATTTTCCGTTTATCGCCACCCCGGAATTGCCGAATCTGGATTTGCTGTTCGGATGGGATTTGTATTCGTTCGTTACTGCATAGGGGTCCATAGAAATCCTGCACGGAAGTATTGGCATCAACACATTATGCGCCTCGATTGGCAATGCATCCGCCAATAGACCTTCCTCGAACAACCATCCGTCCACATCCTTCTTCCTTTCTCGGACAGCAAGCTTCCTGTAGAGACGTGTGGACCTGTGGTACCCGACGATGAATATCCTTTTCCTCCTCTGCGGAAAGCCATAATCGGCGGCGTTGACCACACGCCATTCGACGGCATATCCCAGCTTGAGTAGACTCGACAACATGACGGCGAAATCCCGGCCTCTTTCACTGGCAGGAGACTTAATCAACCTGTCGACATTCTCGAGGACCAGATATTTGACGGGCTTCTTGTCTTTGATTCTCCTCTCGAGAATCCTGTAGATGGCCCACCAAAGCACGCCCTTTTCGCCGATGATTCCCGAGGCCTGGTTCAAAGGCTTTGCGACTGAATAGTCCTGACACGGGAATCCTCCCACGATGACTTCCGGATTTGCCTTCTGAAGAGTCTTCAGCTTCGCCGGCTTGTCCAAGACGTCGAAGATGTTCTCGTTGTGGTGATTCCCGTCGCGCCAGTGGAATTCATACACAATCGAAGCGTGCTGCTTCTTGGTGGCTGGCTCCCACTGGTTGCTCCATACGACCCTGAAAGCGCCTTTAGGCTTCACAGCCTCCAGCCCCAGCCTGAAGCCCCCCACCCCTGCAAACAACTCGGCCACCCGCAATGAGGCTTTTTTCTTCATGAGTACCCAGTATAAATGCTAGTAGCCATTGCAGTTGCAGCCCTATTGGCTGCTCGAAAACACTGCTGTTTGACCGTAAATCAATCGGCCAATACGTTCTACTTAATGTCTATTCTTGGCGTTTTGCCTTGCGTTCAAGAAACGGGTCAACCGCCTCTGCAGCGGGCCAGGCTTCCGGGTTTCACACTCCCAGACCGTCAACACCTTCCACCCGTCTGATTCCAGTTGCCTCTGAACCCTCGAGTCGCGCTTCTGGTTTCTGGCGAACTTCTGCCTCCAGAAGGCGACGTTGGATGTCGGGAGCCGTCCGTGACCACAGTCATGAGCGTGCCAGAAACAACCGTGGACAAAGATGACGCACCGCCTTCCAGGAAAGACGAGGTCGGGCGTACCGGACATGCCTTTTGTGTGCAGCCTAAAACGGAATCCAAGCTTGTGGACCATCGAGCGGACAAGCTTCTCAGGGGTGGTGTCCCGTCCACGGATCCGTCCCATGATGCGGCTTCGTTGTTCTGGCGAAACGCTATCCATAACCCAATCTCGTAGCAGTCTATTCCCAATATAGCTTTAGACGGTCATGGCATTAATGCCTAAATGGCGGAAGAAGTTTTCCTGCATTGACAGCCCTTGTAATCCATTTGACGGTAATGCCAGTTTCTCCACAAACCCACTTCTTCCAATTTTTCTCTCTATGTGCCTTCTCGTTGTACAAATCTCTGGCCCGTTCCGCCCTGAATAGTTTTTCTGCATAATCCGCTTGCCGCCTCTTTTGTGTGGCAGACAATGCCGTTGTTGACGACTTGCATCGCGTAGAACAGTATTTTTTCCGACGGTTTAATCGTTTGATGTAAAACATGTCACAGCGCGCACAGGGGCCGCCGAGTGTTTCCGAAAGAGGATTCATGATGAATTCGGCAAAGTGACCGCGAGCTATCATCTTATGTGTCGAAGCCTTGAACGAGCCGAGATGCGGCTTCCAAGACAACTGAGGAATTCCCTCTCTCGTTGGGACTAAGATTGTTGTCCCGCGCGTACAACATGTCTGTAAATCTGGATGCTGCTTAAATAATTTCAACAGGTTGGGTCCGGAGTCCAACCATGCAGTGACCAGTCGGCGCAGCTCGTGCCGTATCTCGCTTGTGTCTACGGTCGTCCATGTCCACCTGGAGCGGCCCGTCCATAACGGCATTCTGCTTGTCGATGAGTTCAGAAGACGCAGCATGTTCTCCAACTGAGCCTTTGAATAAAGGGGCGAAAGAATCGATATCTTTGCTTTCATACTCTCAACTCGCATGGTGACCAAATTATTGATAGCCCGTAAAAGGCAATACGTGTCTCGGTTAAATAATATTACATCCATTGATTGCGTTCCAATAGAAACATGAAACTCCGCTCATCTCCAATAGCACCAAAGGTTCGTAAATGTATTCCCAAAACCCCTGGCCTGGCAATCGCGTATGCCCCTATCGCGACGCTTAAAGCTCATCCAAGCAATGCACGTACCCACAGCACGAAGCAGATACGCCAGATTAGCGAAAGCATTCGTGCATACGGCTTCACCAACCCAATATTGATTGATAAGAGCAAAACCATAATTGCTGGCCATGGTCGTGTGGCCGCGGCGAAGCTTTTGGGCATCGGCGATGTACCCACTATTCGTTTAGAGCACCTATCGCCCGATCAAATCCGCGCCTACATCATCGCAGACAACAAGTTGGCGTTGAATGCAGGCTGGGATGAATCCATTCTCAAGGTTGAACTGCAACATCTGTTGAATTTAGATAATGAGTTTGACATCACTCTGACGGGCTTTGAGGTTCCCGAGATTGACATAATCTTGCAGGGTGAGCTGAATGAAGACCCCGACGACGCCCAGGAGCTTCTGGATGCTGGCGAGGTTGTCACCCGACTTGGGGATATGTGGCAGCTCGGCAAACACAGAATCACCTGCGGTAACGCGCTCGAAGCGTCGTCCTTTGCACGTCTGATGGGTGGCGCAAGGGCTCACATGGTCTTTGTAGATCCACCATACAACGTCGTCATCGAGGGGAACGTCAGTGGCAAGGGTGCTATTAAGCATGGTGATTTTGCCATGGCTTCTGGCGAGATGGATGTCGCTGAATTTACGCAGTTTCTAACCGTCAGCTTCGGACATCTGGTTCGACACAGCATCTCCGGTTCCGTGCACTTCGTTTGTATGGATTGGCGGCACCAACGGGAGATGCTCAGCGCCGGCGATAAGACGTACGACGCTTTTCTCAACCTCTGCGTTTGGGTAAAGGAATCGGGTGGACAAGGCTCGTTCTACCGCTCCCGACACGAATTGATTTTCGTGTTCCGGAACGGCAAGGAGAAGAGTCGGAACAATATTCAGCTGGGCAAATATGGGCGCTACCGCACTAACGTGTGGGAGTACTCGGGAGTGCGCGGCCTATCGCAGCAGCAGGGCGAAGAAGGTAACCTCCTCGCACTTCACCCGACCGTCAAGCCCGTGGCGCTGATTGTTGATGCCATCCTGGACTGCTCAGCGCGCGGCAATCTCATCCTCGATTCATTCCTTGGATCCGGAAGCACCCTAATCGCCGCTGAGAAGACCGGGCGCATCTGCTATGGGATTGAGCTCAACCCCGTATATGTCGATACTGCTGTACGTCGCTGGCAGCGGTATACCGGCTCTAACGCCATCAGCGCCAAAACAGGTAAGAGTTTTGATGAAACTGCAAGCAACAAGGAGACACACAATGCATGATGATGAAGTGAATCAAGAAGGATATGAAGTTGGATATGGAAGGCCGCCACTAGCTAACCGCTATCGGCTAGGTCAGTCGGGAAATCCGAAAGGAAGACCGAAAGGCTCTAACAATTTCGCAGCGACATTTCACGAGCTGTGTCAAAAGAAAATCAACGTCAAGGACGGTGGTGTCATCAAGTCAATGACGAGAATTGAGGCGGCGATTACGCAACTTCTCAACATGGCTGCTCTTGGAGACATTAAAGCAATGAGAGAGTTGACTCGTTTGTCGCAGGTGTTTCCATATGTAGCGAACAGTGGGAGAACTCGCCGAATGATGATTGAATTCGTCCAAGGCTCATTGCCTGCGGATGTCCGAATCATTCCTCCTGCAGATTAGTTGGGCATATTCATGGTTCATACATGAAGACAGTGCAGTACCGACCTTACAGCCCCTTGTCGCTCGGCATGTCGGACTCGAGGGGCCAGAGTAGTGATGCGATTTTGTATCAAGTCAATTCACAATAGCATACTCGCAAAAACACCCGGCCTGGTGATATCTTGTTCCAGCATGAACGAGAGAATCTGGTTTACAGAAAGCTGAAGATGGCGCGAAGGAAAACACACAGTCCAGAGCGGGTAGTGAAGTCGCTTCGGCAGATTGAAGTGGCGCTGCCCAAAGGCAAAGCAACACCCCAAGCATATTAATACGCTGACGTCGTGGAGAAGTATTACCGCCGCTGTCGCAAGGAGTACGTCGGGCTGCTGGTCGACCAGCTGTGACGGCTGAAGTAGATCGGGCAGAATTGTTTGCGCAATACATCCTGCGCGATCACAGATGATGGACCCCTGATTGCCGGGAAGTTGTGGTACAACATCTTGTTCGGGTAGTAATAGGGAGCATCTTCAACTTCAGAGAAGCGAAATCAGTTGCGCGTCATTTCGATGGCTATTGAGCCAAGCCATAACTGTCGGGGTCGTGCTCGGAGCGTGCTCACAGATGCGTAGACGGTCGAACGTTATCGAATTGGGGTAAGCCTTAGCAAGTTTCTCTTCGTGTGTTAGCACGAAGGGCACGACAAAGAATGTTAGACAAGGATTAACCGACTGAGGCATATATGGAAAACGGCCCCAAAAGCTCGCGATAGCCCTTTCTTGTCCCTTATCTTTCCAATCTTCCAGTCCTGTAGCGCAGTTGCCTAGGGCAATTAGTCGCGAGAAACGTCCATCAGCGAAGTTCCGTACAAGAACAATATCCCATCCCCCGTCACCACCTGCAGGAGCTGTCGTTATCTTGGGGGGGCCTATATCGGGAAGAAGGTCGCTCACCATAGATAATAACTGAGCATAGTCGGTAATTTGCCTTGTGGACCATGGCGCACCTATCTTCACGGCGGTCCCGCCGAAATAGCTCTCCGCGGCAACTTTGGCAATCTCTTCAAATTCCCTAGTGCGCAAGTGCAAATTCACATCATCTGAGAAATACTGCAGGCCTAGGCAAAATAGGTAAGAGGAGTCGTCTTTGCGAACTGGACGTGGCGACAAAACATTACCGTCACAGACAAAAGGATATGCTCCCCCAAGCGTGTTGCTTCGCTCCAGGAGAAGCTCAAATATTTCACGGGCATAATCCTCCGCGGACTCGTCGTCATCATCTGCCCATAACACCTCCAAATCCTCCTGAAGAGAACTTTTCGAGTAGGCTTCATCTGTTGACCAAACCTGCAATTCGAGAATGTCTGCGACCGTATCTATACTGTTCACTTGTCGTGAGGCTCCTGAGCTGTCATGTACACCCGTGCTTTCTGAACAGAATTCTCAAGTGACTCGAAAGCGTTTGTGACGCGAGCGTCATCTCTCACGTCAAAGAGATTGATTAAACAATCGTTAATCATATAGTGGGCCTTCAAGAGTCGCTCGGCAATCTGCTCGGCGTTGAATTCGGTATAAAAGAGTGAGCCGTTCAGGTCTCTGCGTAAGCGTAAGTAACTTAAAGCATTAGCACTGCCAAGAACTTGTTCAAACTCTTTTTGCTGGCGACTATTGACGATTGACGGTTGACTCTTGCTTCCTATCGTCCAACTGACAAAGTCCTTCAAATTCTCCGTCTTATCTTCTGGAACCAAAGGCTTAGTCATGTCATCTTTCAATCCAAGGAATGCTTGAGCCTTCTTCCCTCCGAGGAGCGTGTAGAATGTGCCAAAATATCCTCTTGATGGTGCCTGATCAGAATCAAAGAACTTGAGTTCCTGTGCCTGCTTGAGTACAAGGTACGCAGACAGCCACCTCAACAGCGTGGGGTACCTCGTACCTAGGCTTCGAGCATATTTGCGAAGATTGGATTCGCTTAGGTCGTTCTTGGCACTTTCATAGACAAACTTAGCCTTCGCATCAGGCGTCCACTCACGCGAGGAAGTGACGTGCTTATAGCCGAGATAAGCGGCTAGGTCACTGGCATTCCAACCCGTTTGGATCTTTATCTCTTTGAACGTTTTAGCTATCTCAGGTGCGACAGTTGGAATTGTCGGGAGCGGGTCTTCGTCTGCAGGTCTTTCACCGGATAGGAGCTTCAAGGCCGCCAAACGCCTGTTGCCTTCAACGACAAAATACTTGCCAGATTGACCTGCGCTCCTCGCGATGATTGGGTCGGCATCGTAGAGCCCCGATGTTGAGATGGAGCGCAATAAATCATCGACGCCGATGTCCGTGATGAGAAACCGGAACATCTTGCCTTGGTCACCCGCAAAATCACCAACAAGTCTAGGATTCCGTGGATCAAACAGTAGATTTTCGAGCAGAACTGGAATCGTTGTCGACATCTTCTCCACCTTTCGTCGCTCAGATTTTCAAGCGACTAATTAAATCTGCATAATCCATTGACGCTTGCATACTACAATCGCTGTCAAGCCTCGATTTCACGGATCTATTCGTGCCGCATATCTCTTGCAATTATTTTCCCATCTTTGGTATCCAAAAGCCCGGTTTGATTTAGGTTTATGCAATATTCTACAAGCTAGATGCACATGCTATAAACATACACGTATAAAGATTACTCGTCTTTACGAAGAGTGCACTATATCTGGAACACCAGAAGACCCCTACGATGAAGCCTGTACCTATAACCGATAGAATATAGGAGCTGTCCCATATGGAGTCCCCGCGTTGTATTCTTCCTTCGGATGCGACGCATGCTCTCGCTGCGGTCCATGTTTCAGAGTTCGTTGCGAATTGCCTTCTCGTAGACACGATGTGGTGGCAGATTTTTGGGTGCGGTGAAGGCAAGCGCAATAGTATCAGTGGTCACCGTTACCTGGCCCTGATACAAGAGGGTGCGGATTTCACCTTCTGGAACCGCCGGCCCAACGTCGTACCAAATAATCGTGACAGAACCTGGGTGTGGGTGGATTTCGTCTAAATCGCCGCCCAAGCGTGTGGCGAGTTTTTCGTAGGCGGGCTTAGGGCAGATAAAGTACAGCCCCTTGTGGCAAAGTGGTTCTCTACGTAGAACGTGCCCTTTGTAAATCAACTGCGGCATGATGCGCTTATTGACGTTCTCCCAGTTGAGGTTGACCGTCGACATCTCGTCAAACTCTTTACCTGCGAGATAGGAAAGTCGTTCCTCTCGGTAATTGCCCGTCGTATCGATTGACTGTACTTCGATAGCCACGAAACTTGTCATCTCACCGCGCGCGTCTAGGTGGACGAGAATCCAATCGATGAAGTATGCCCCGCCCTTCTTGACATCTCGGCTTGGTAAACGCAGTTCCTTGCCCCAGCGCTGGCCGAAAACGACTACGCAAGCATTCCCTGGATGCTTCCTCCTAAATAAATCGGCCTCACTCGCGACGACCAATTCCAAGTCTTTGCCGAATGCCTGCGTAGCAACGTCTCTCAGAATCTGGTATCCGTTAGCGTAGAGGCGAATTGGACAAATGATTACAGGCCTTTCGCCTCCTTGGAGCACCGTGCAGGCACCGCTGGGGGAACTATCATGGAGTAGCTTTGTGCACGTTGACTCAAGGAATGGGCATTCCTTTTGATTACGCGCTCTAGCAGCGTCCGAAGATTGATCGTTTGGGTCGTATCCGAAAAACTCTAATATTCTAGCCATTTGCCGTCTCAAAAAGCTCGGTCTGAAATCCGCCATGCGCCTCAAGGTGGTTCCGAACAGTACCAGCTATTGCTTTCGCGAGGAGAACGGGAACGGCGTTACCAACCTGTTCGTACTGAGATACTCGCGACCCCTTGAACTCGTATTTGTCAGGAAATGACTGAAACCGGGCCGCCTCACGGACAGTTAAAGTGCGATTCTGATCCGGCAAAAAAACGGTACCCCAATGCGGATCACATTTCGTGAGCACAGTGCCGGAAAGTCCATCGTTCTTGAGCCGTCCGTAACGCTTCGTATGATCTGATTTCCGGGCGCGTTGCATGCCCTTTGGAAGCAAGTGATGAGGGATATCCCGCCATGAGCCGCCAGGCTTCACATGCTTCATTCTCTCGGCGTTTTGCTTTGATAATTTAGCCGCGAAATGATTGTAGGTGAATCCAGCAGGATTTCGCATCAAATCCGCGTAATCGCTGTGCGGAGGAATCGTATATCCGATAATCTCCGCACCCTCTCCCATCTCCAGACGAGGTAAGTCGGCGATTGCTTCGCTGACATTGGGAGCTGGCCGCAATAGCGCTTTATCCGAATCTGTCTGCTGAAAAATCAGACCCGCGCTTCTAAAGTTGGCTCTCCCTTTTGCGTAAAACATTGGCTCTGGTGGATTGACTTCACCAAATCGAGATCCCAAAAGAATAAGCCTCCATCGCTCTTGAGGAACACCATAATGAGCGGCGAAAAGGATTTTCACGGATACGTGATAGTCGTGCTTCACAAACTCTGCAAGAATTCGGTCGAGAACTTTCCCATCCCCGAGCGAGAGCAAGCCGGGGACGTTTTCGAACAAAAAGGACTTGGGCTCGAATTCTTCTAAGAAGCGAACGTAGTCTTTGAAAAGCTTATTGCGTGGGTCGGAAAGAAACCTCTCAGGTGCATTGATTGAAAAACCTTGGCAAGGCGGACCGCCTACGAGTACATCGAGCTGACCTTTCTTTAGTTCCAGTTTGCGGCGAATCTCTGCTGGCTTAATCAGCTCAATATTCCGTTCATCCGTCAACGCTTCTGAATGATTGGCCTTGAAAGTTTCTATAGCCTCAGGCATAACATCGTTAGCCCAGAGACACCTAAACCCAGCTTGCTTGAAGCCTTCAGTGATTCCACCCGCACCCGAGAACAAATCGATAGTGGTCAGTGTGGTTCCTTTATTCGCAGGCATTGACGGGGCCACAAGCCTTAGTCGACTTTGTGTTTTCGATGCTTTCTTCACGCTGCAAATCCTCAAATACGCGACATCAGACTCGATTATGACTGTGGTTGAAGGATGAGTCCATCAATTCGTCTACCATGGGGCACATTCGCCTCTTCTTCGCCAACCATTCTGTCATGGAACAAACAAGAGTGCAATGGTGTGCGAAGAGCGAAAATGATTCCATAACCGCTCTGACGGCTATTCAAGCAGTATCTACGGCTCGGTTCTGTCTTCGACCTCCATGAACACCTCAGTCAGACCAATATCCGGAGCAAGAGAAGGGTGAGTTTAACCGGGCGTTCGTCAGGCGGAGCCATCCTGGCCCGCGGCATGCTGTATCACCTTCTCAGCAACCCTCTATACATCGGGAAGGTAGCTCACAAGGGGGTCCACTACCCTGGCAGGCATAAAGCGATTGTGGATGAGTCGGTGTGGCATAAGGCTGCGGAGCTCCTGAAAGCCAACCACGTCAACCGCAGCAAAGCCAAGAATCTACCGTCTGGGCGGCTACTTCTTGGCCTTCTCTATGATTCAGATGGCAAAGGCTTTACACCTTCCCACTCCTCAAAAGCGAGTCGTCGATACAGCTATTACATCTCTCAGACGGCAATTGCTAAAAGGAAGTCAAAGGTCATTCAACGCATCCCCGCAACCGAAATCGAGCAAGTAATAGCCGTCCGCATGCAATCTTTACTGTCGACGCAGTTGGAGCTATCGAAGTGGTTCTCGGCGCTACCCATCAAAGACCTGCATGTATTGAATGTTGCCGGGAAGCACTGCGCAGAGCGGCTGACCGAAATCTCCTCACCAGAGGCGGGGCGCCTTCTGCGTAGCATCCTTAGCCGTGTAATTGTGCACGAAACCGAACTTTACATCGAGCTCAATCGCGACGCTTTATTGATTGAGCTCCTTGGCCCAACATCTAAAGATAAGTTCTGGAATGAGGCCGATGAATGCATTCATCTGACCTGCCCGTTTGCAGTCAAGAGACGAGGTCAACAGGTTCGGATAGTGCTCTCGGCCGGGGAGATAAACAAAGCACAAGGTGTTCCTTCGCTCATGAAGGCGGTGGCACGGTCCAGGCACTGGGCGGACCTTATTGTCGCAGGAAAGGCGCGCACAATAGGAGACCTCGTCAAAATATCGGGCCTAAACAAGCGTTACGTTCGCCGGATTCTGCACTGCGCGGCGCTTTCCCCCCAACTAGTGG
>Ga0316220_1000928_pt1 | contig 36638 bp, 34 predicted proteins | sample TBH18005metaG_FD_203632 | JGI IMG/M metagenome (GOLD analysis project Ga0316220, IMG submission 203632) | Freshwater microbial communities from Trout Bog Lake, Wisconsin, USA - TBH18005 | ecosystem: Environmental > Aquatic > Freshwater > Lake > Hypolimnion/Profundal zone | place: USA: Wisconsin... | reverse complement strand
GGCCATCGATGGATGCCGCATCCTAGCGCACCGCGATGCGCCGACTACGGAAATCGGCCATGGCGCCGCGCACCGTGTATCGAGGCTTACATCGCATTCGGTCCCGCATACCGGTACTGCATGGCCTCTGCGGCGTGTGCCAGAGTAATCGCCTCGCTGCCCGCCAGGTCTGCAATGGTGCGGGCAATTTTTAGGGTCCGGTGGGTGCTGCGGGCCGACCAGCCCAGGCGGGTGGCTGCGGTTCGCAAAAATTGCTGGGTCGCATCATCCAGTTTGGCATACGAGTCAATCTCCTGACCCACCAGGGCCTGGTTGGACTTGCCCTGGCGATTCTGCGCCCGTTCGCGAGCCGCGACCGCGCGAGCCCGCATGGTGGCACTGGACTCCCCCGCCGGTGTGCCCAGCAGCTCTTCCGACGGCAGTGCCGGCACTTCCACATGCAGGTCGATCCGGTCCAGCAGCGGGCCACTGAGTCGGCCTTGGTAGCGCGCGATCTGATCGGGAGTGCAGCGGCAATGGTGCGTGCTGCTGCCCAGGTAACCGCAGGGGCAGGGATTCATGGCGGCGATCAATTGAAAACGGGCCGGGAACTCGGCACGCTTGGCCGCCCTGGCGATGGTGATGTGGCCAGTCTCCATCGGCTCGCGCAGCGCTTCCAGGGCAGAGCGCTTGAATTCCGGAAACTCATCGAGCATTATGTTTGGCGCAACACTAGCCGAGTATCCCAATTCACTCTGCGGTCTGGTTGGCTATGGTGCTACCACTAGCTGCAACAGCCGGGGACACATTTAAACCATTGTTGTGGCTAGGGTTCGAATGCAAGTCCTTCTTAGGTGGATTCATATCGTACTGCCGTATTTACCGCAGCAGGGCGGCTGCGTTCGAGACTGGTGCCCGCGCTGGGCGTGTTGGGGCGCCGGTCGTTTGGGCTTCCCTTCCGCACTCAGCCGGGCATGTAAATAGTCGGAATAAATCAGCAAGGGCAGGGGCCTGGTGGTCTGCACGGATCATGTTCCTGTCCGCAGGGTCGCTTAGTCGAACGGTCCCCATCAGTTCGTCGAGTTCGAGGTCGGGATTTCATTCGGGTAAGTGTGAAAATGCAGGAAGCCCGTATTTGGTGGCCACCCCGGCAATTGGGCCGGATGTCACCAGGGAAGGACAAGAAAAAGAATGGCTACTGAGTACGACAGCCTATCCAAAGAAGCCCTAGTTGAACTGTTGAAGCGCCGCGACAGCCAGATGACCTATGGGCTTTCCTGGGAGCGCAAGAACCTGGCCCAGGACAAGGCCCTGAACAGAGACTTTGTCGGGCTTGAGCTCGATGCTGAACTGTCCTGTGGGCCGGGGCCCTGGAAGAACCTTGTCATCGAGGGCGACAACTACGACGCGCTGCGCAACCTGGTCAGCACGTACGCCGGCACGGTCAAGCTCATCTACATTGACCCCCCATACAACACGGGGCGCAAGGACTTTGTCTACAACGACAGCTACTTTGACGCGACCAACAAGTATCGGCACTCGACATGGCTGGAGTTCATGTACCAGCGCCTGCGACTGGCCAAGGACCTGTTGGCTGAAGACGGCGTCATCTTTGTCTCCATTGACGACAACGAGCTGTTTAACCTTGGTCTGCTGATGAGCAAAGTCTTTGGCGAGAACAACTTTGTCGCAAATGTCATCTGGCAGAAGGTCTACTCCCCCAAGAATACGGCTGTCCATTTCTCTGACGACCATGAATACGTTTTGGTCTATGCCGCCAACAAGGACAAGTGGAGACCTAACCCCTTACCGCGGTCGGCTGAGCAGGACAAAGCGTACAAGACCACATTTGACAATGACCCTCGCGGTGCTTGGAAGCCCGGTGACCTGACGGCTCGCAACTTTTACGGAGAAGGTCGCTATCCCATTACGTGCCCGTCAGGGCGGGTCATTGACGGACCGCCGGCTGGTCGGTATTGGGTTGTTTCCCAGAAGCGGTTCAACGAGCTTGATGCGGACAACCGGGTCTGGTGGGGGAAAGACGGCAACAACATTCCTGCACAAAAGAGGTTCCTCTCGGAGGTCAAGCAAGGAGTGGTGCCCCAGACCTTGTGGACCTACGACGCTGTGGGCCACACCCAAGACGCCAAGAAGCAACTAAACGCGATATTGCCTATGGAGCGCAATGACGACGTGTTCTCCACGCCGAAGCCGTTGCAACTGATGGACCGCATCTTGCGGCTGGCCACAAAGCCTGGGGACTTGGTCGTGGATTTCTTTGCCGGTTCCGGCACGCTGGCTCAATCCCTTCTGGGCTTAAATGCAGAAGACGGCGGTGACCGACGTTTCATCCTCGTGTCGAGCACGGAAGCCACTGCGGATGAGCCTGATAAAAACCTATGCCGGGATATTTGCGCCACTCGGGTTCGGCGCGCTGTTGAGGGCTACACCTCCAACAAAGCTGAAGAGATGAAGGGGACCGGTGGCGACTTTGCCTACCTACGTGCACGGCGGGTGCCAATCCACAGGTTGCAAGACCACCTAAACGACAGCATGACCTGGGCTTTCATCTTGATGAAACATGGGCACCCTATGTCAGAGCCAGGGAAAACAGCTTCGTTGTCAGTGGGTGTTGACCAGACTTTAATTTACCTCCCATCCACGACCGCAAAAATGAAATCCATCCTAAAAGGCTTGTTGGTGACCCACCCACAAGCCGTTGTCTACAGCTGGACGCCTGCGGCCTTGGTTGGACTGGTGGACGAAAACAGCTTGAGGGAGGTGCCCGCTGATCTGACCCGTGGTTTCCGTTTTGGAAATTTGGGAGGCGAAGCATGAGCCGGATTGACCCGCTGCTGTTCCAAGAACGGCACATCCTGGCGGTGGTAGCACGCTATTGCGCGCTCCGCGATTCATACAACCAGCTCAACGAGCCTAAGGAAATCAGCAAGCTACGAAAGTTGTCGGCCGCTCTTATGCTTCAGGCCCCAACGGGCATCGGAAAGACCTTGATTGCCACTGAGGCGGTGGCACGGTTTTCCGAGGAGGACAAGGTCGTATGGTTCTGGTTCGCGCCGTACGCCACGCTCATCAACCAAGCTGAAGCCAGCCTGCGCCGCCAAGCGCCACAGCTCAAAATTCTGAACATTGAACATCAGCGCACGCCTGACGAGTTGGCTTCTGGCGCGCTGTATGTCATCACCTGGCAGACTGTTGCCGCCAAGACCAAAGAGTCCCGGCTTGCCCGTGTCACCGGTGACGACGGATTGTCGGTTGACGACCTAGTACACCAGGCCCGCGCGCTTGGCTTGCGCATTGGTGTTGTGGTGGACGAGGCGCACCACGGTTTCGTCAAAGCCAAAGAGGCTTACCGCTTCTTTTCTGAGGTTCTGGAGCCGGACTACGCTCTTCTCATGACGGCAACCCCTCGGGATACCGACGTGGCGAGCTTCTCCGAAAAGACTGGCTACCAAGTTGGCGACCAGTCGGAATGGGCCACCATTACGCGGGACGAAGGCTACCAAGCAGGGCTATTGAAGCTGGGCGTCAAGACCGCACAGTTTCTAACTCAGAACAATGATGACGCGGCGTTGCTGGACTTTGAGGAGGTCGCAATGTCCGAGTGCGCGGCCATGCACCGCCACATCAAGACTGTGTTGGCTGAAAACGGGGTTTCACTGACACCCTTAATGCTGGTTCAAGTGCCCAACGGCAAAGAGTCAATAGAGAAGGCCAGGGCCTACCTTACGGACACGCTCAAATTTCCGGAGGGGTCCGTTAAGGTTCACGTATCAGATGAGCCGGACCCAAATTTGCAAGCTTTAGCGCATGACCCGTCCGTTGAGGTCATTGTGTTCAAGATGGCTATCGCCATGGGGTTTGACGCCCCTCGTGCGTTCACCCTGGCCGCACTCAGAGGAACCCGTGACGCCAACTTCGGCATCCAGGTGGTGGGTCGCATCATGCGTGTGCACCATTTATTGCAGCGCCGAACAAACACCCCATTGCTACTGGAATACGGGTACGTCTTTTTGGCTAACCGTGAAGCCCAGGAAGGCCTGACTGGTGCAGCGGCCGTCATCAACAAGATGAAGGGGCACATGACAAGTGCCACGTCAGAAACGGTTGTGACGTTCACAGTCGACACGGCTTTCGTACAGGTCGTCAAGGATGGTGCCACTCCCTTGATGTTCAACCCAGATGAACTGGATAGGCCCATCGAGCTTCCGAGGCGCACGGAGGGGGACGGGTCCGCACCAACTTTCGTGACCCCGGGCGAGTTACTCAATGGAGGCATTCCCCGCGACCAGCCTCCGTTATTCCCTGGGATAGCCAAAGATGACTTAGCCCATGGTCCTGTGACGGGCCAAACTGCACTGGCCAAGGCGTTCCACCTCGATAGCGAGGAACAGTACAAATTCGAGCTGAATGAGGCTCTTGCTACTGAGTTGGTCACCGAGGTGATGCCCTTCCAGCCTGACGACTTCGAATCCCAACTCGTTACTTTCGTAGACTTCTCCGGCGTGCTGGTGGACCGTGACCGCAGCAACACCAGGCTCGTCAAACGCACGATAGACATTTTTGAGTCCACGGACGGTCCCACGGACGAAAACATCTGGGCCAAGATGTCGCCGGCGAGCATTGCTCTCAAAGCTCGCCAAATTGCCTTTGAATACCAGGACGTTGACAGCCGAATGTTTCTAAAGGCGCTACGAACTCGCTTCAAAGAAGCCCTGGAGTCCGGCGGTTTTGACATGCCCACCTCCGAGGAAGAGCTAACCCAACAGTTGGAGCTCGTGCTGGTCCGGAATCCGGCTTTGATACGGCAAGCCCACAAGCGATGCAGTGCCAGCCAAATCCACACGCAAAGCGCATTGCTGCCAAGGTCTTTGTTGTCGAGGGTTCGCTTGGAGCCGGCAAAGCGAAATCTGTACAAAGTGTTTCCGGCGGACCTGTCTCCGGAGGAGCTCCGGTTCGCAGAACTCTTGGATACCGCCCCAGACGTCGTATGGTGGCATCGAAACCCGGTGCGCAAGCCTGACTCCGTCGGGCTATATCGCTGGTCAAGCGGAGTGGGATTCTTCCCTGACTTCGTTGTTGCGGTGAAAGACCGTAAAGTGGGCGGCGGGATTGCGCTCGTCGAACTCAAGGGCGTCCACTTGCAGCAGTACGACAAGGAAAAGGCGGGGGCCATCCATGAGGTTTATGGCCGCGTGTTCATGGTCGGCCTTGGCGCGAAGCCCAGCAAAGAGCAGCGGTTGTTCCGCCTCAGCGAGGGGCAGTTGGTGGACGATGGCCTGTTTGAGGTCGGGCGGCTACGGTACGACTGACAGCATCGTTCAGCTTACTGATTGCGCTTGCGAACTTCGCACGCAGGCTGATGCGCATGCACGCATTTGAACGCCGCAGGGCAGCTGTAATCATGCTGAGCGGTGACCCTGGCGGACCCAATCTCGCTTAGGTAGAAAGCCTGAACAACGAGTGCGACCCTGACATTTGCAGGGATGCATTGAACTACGATGTGTGTGACATTGGGCATTTGATGCTCCGGTGCTGGATGACGCATCTATCTTGTCGTCACGACTACAGTCAAACCAGGGGAAAACAATGACACCAAGATTTACGAAAGCCATTAGCCTGGCCGCGCGCGCCCACGAAGGCCAGAACCGGAAGGGGACACCCATTCCATACATAACGCATCCTGTCGCAGTGGCGGGCCTAGTTGCCCAGTTTGGGGGCGATGAAGACCAGCAGATTGCTGCTTTACTGCACGACGTCCTCGAAGATGGCGGCCCTCAATATGCTGCCGAAATCGAGGGTGAGTTTGGGACTCGCGTGCTGTCCATCGTTGAGGGTTGCACGGATGGCGTGCCTGATGCGACCGGTCAAAAGCCGCCGTGGGACGAGCGTAAGCAGGCCTACTTAGCCCACCTGGCTTGCGCAACGGCCGATATCTTGCTGGTCTCAGGTTGCGACAAACTCAGCAACGCGAGAGCCATCTTGGATGACCTGGTGGCCATCGGTCCAGCCGTATTTGACCGATTTACAGCGAAGAAAGAAGGAACGCTTTGGTATTACGCTGAGCTGTCCAAGATATTCACCGCCGCAAATGCCCCTATGGCCAAGCAACTGGCCATGACGGTTGGTCAAATTCACGGGCTGGATGAGAAGTCGGTTTGAGTTGCTAAAAAAGAGCCCAGCGCGATGCTGGGCCTAACCATACAAAAGATGGCCGCGCTCAGGGAGGTGAAGCGCAGGGGCGTGAACCCAAGACAACTGTAACCGATGAACTGGATTCAGGTGAGTGCGGTTGCGTGGGTTCGGGCTGGCCAGTGCGCCATTCATTGAGGTTCGTGAATGTGCGCTTGCAGCCAGTGCAGCGTACCCCCGGTCGCGCGCATGGCGCCTGATTCATCTCGCTCAATGACTGGCCCGTATGCCGACGTTCCGCACGCATGGCATTTCGTCACGTAATCTTTTTTGACTTGGCTCATCCCCGGATGATGCTCGCAGTGGGTCCCGCAGGCCTGACAGCCGCGTAGCGGGGCCTACGCGCGGGCGTCTGCATTACGTCTTGGCTGGCGGACTCACCAGTCGCAGGGTTGCGTCACAGTTTGGCGCAACCCGAGCGTCAGTTCAAGGTCCAGAATTGCGGTTGCCGTGAGCAGCTGTTGCACGGTAACGCTTTCGGGGTGCAGTTCCATTTGCGAAATTCGAGCTTGGCTGAGCCCCATCCGAGCGGCGAGGTCGGCTTGCGTGAGGCGCTTTTCCTTGCGCGCGGATAGCAGCAGTTGGCCGAGTTGCATGGTGGTGAGTAAAGGGACTGAGCCGGGCATGTGGCAATTTTATCAGTGTGAGTTGTAAACGCCGTTTAGTAGTGTGGCTGATATCGGGGCTACGTAGCGGAGTGAGGCAATAACGGGCGGCACCCTTTTGGCTGTGGCGCCTAGGCCGGTTCGCAATCGGCCCGGACAAACCTTGTATCGAAAACGGAGGTTTGTGCAACACGTTCAACGAACCAGGTCAGTCACCCAAAATCGCCTTCATTCGTGTTTCATAAGCCTGTAGCCAAGCTATGCCAGCTAGACCGTACAGGCTAGCTTGTCTAGCTAGACCATCTATACAAGCCATTGCGTACTGAGCCCGCCCCCTCCCCCAGACCCCCTCCCCCCCAAACGGGGGAGACCATTCTTCCAAAAGACCCGAGCACTCTGCATGATGGACAAGCAGGGGGTCAGCATGGACATGGCGCCTTCGGCTTGGACAACCCGATGGGTTGCCCACATGCCCAAGCCTCCCACCCATACTTGACCACATGGGCACTACCTACGGCCTGACGCGCTTCGCTTGCCAAATTTCCTTTTTAAAGAATTGGCCGAAAACACTTGCCACTGACAGGCCCTGGGCTCAGTGCACGCTCGTCCGAGGCGGTATGGCGAAGCCGGTGACACGTTCAGAGCGTCGTTCAACCGCTAGCTGCAAGTCATCTACTGTGCCCACAAGAATCACGAGTTCACGCCCACGGGTGATTGCGGTGTATAGCCACTCCCTGGTGACAAGCCGCGAATTTTCAACGGCGATTAGGACCGTGCGGGCTGAACTGCCTTGCGCTTTGTGACAAGTGATTGCATAGGCAAGCTCGATGTCGCCTTCTGCCGCGGGTGGGAGTAGACGAGGTTCTGACTCACCATCCCATAGCACTTCAATGCTCGGGCCGTCGATATTGGTGACCACTCCGAGAAGGCCGTTAAAGAGGCCGTCCTGGTATCGGTTTGCGGTTGCTACGACCGGGTCACCAGCAGCTACGGTCGCAAGGGGGCCAAGTCGGCGGGTCAAAGCGCGGGCAGGGCGGCTCGCAACCGATTCCGATTCATTGATGTCCGCAACAGTTGCTCGCTTGGCTGCGATGACCATCAAATCGCCTCGTGCGCGCATCTGACGTTGAGCCGACGCAAGACCGGAGATAGGAATGAGAAATACGCCTTCCGTCTCGCCGGCCCATACAGTCGGCTGTGGAGCGCACCCCTGCCGCACAAGTCGCGACACTTTCAAAATGTCGCTGTCATGCGCTTGCCGTAGGACCTTTGTTAGCCGGGCAACGCGTGAGCCTTCTGCCACCAGGTCATGGAATATCTTCCCAATGCCGACAGGTGGCAGTTGACCCTCGTCCCCCGCGAACAGGACTCTCGCGCCGTCTGGCAGCAGTGTCAGCAGCGTATGGAGTCCGGGCGTATCCAACATGCCTGCTTCGTCGATGACCAACAAAGTACGCGACGTGACGGTGACATCCGAGGCTGGGCGTCTACGCATTGGGTCAGAATCCTGTGCGCGTTGGCGCTGCATCATGCCAATTAGCCGAGCAATGGTGTACGCCAGGCGTGGCCGTGCGGGGGATGACGCACCACGCGACAAAGTTAGCGCTGCTTTGCCGGCAAGCGCGCTCATTACGACATCACCACCTGCGAATTCCCAGGCGGTAGCAAGCACCTTCATCACTGTTGTCTTTCCAACGCCTGCTCCGCCTTGCAGTGCAGCCCCCGGCAGTTCCAACAGCTTTATGACAGCGATATGCTGTTCGTCGGTCAGTTGCAGTCCAGTCTCGCACTCTGCGTCAAACACCAGCGTATCCAGAGCGTTACCTACAGGAAGGGCGACGCTCGGTTCGCGGCGTTCGATGGCCAGAATCGCTGCGCTAACCTGGTCCTCCAGCCATGCGGCGCCGGGCACCCTCAGCAATGCACCAGAACGACGGAGGAGTCCACGCTCGTCAGCCAGAGCGATAACGGTCTGTGGATTGACGCCTCGGGTTTCCAGTAGTGCTGCGATACGCGCGCCGGTCGCGGCCGTGTCACCTTCGCTGAGCAACTCGCGCCAACTGCTGTTCAGCGCGCCCAACAGCCTGGCAGGATGCTGGCTGAAATCGACGCTCTCGTCTGCCTGACGCAGCAGCCGCAAGCCAACGCGGTCGGACAGCTTCCAGTCCATTAGGCTGGCCGGCAAGTACGGGTTACGCCGAAGTCGCTCAATGGCGTCTACCCCGGCCATGAATCGCCACAACTGACTTGCAGCGCGGGACTCTCCTATGCCAAGCTTTTCCAGAAAGATTAGGAACTCAACCTCGGCGGTTTTGAGCTGGTCGGCGCCCGCCTGAGTGGCAACTGCGGCGTATACCTGTGCTGCAATCTTTGCCGCGAGCGCAGGTTTGTTGGGCTCAATTAGGGCTGCGACCTCGCCCATTCGAGTGACGTCGGCGAGCACGACGGCCAGGTCGTGGCCGAAGGCGTTCACGAGCCGTTGCGCGCGGATGTCCCCGATGTTCGGCAATCGCTCCAGCCACGGGCGCAGCAGGTCGCCCTGATGGATAGTGCGCTTCATGTTCTTGCTGTCGACTTGGGCCACGGACTTGCCGAAGCGGTCACGGAAACTTGATAGCTGCCCCTTGACCTCGAAAGCGTCGCCCGGCAGCGGCTGTGTGTCGCGACCGGCGAACTTGACGCGCAGGAGGCTGCCGTCATCACGGCGGCCAGTGAAGATGCAGCCGCCATCGAGCTGGGACAGAACCCGCTCAACGACGACGTTTCCTGTGAAGTTCTCGCTCAATCCTCGACCCTCACGAACATACCTGCATGGATAGCATCCAGTTGCGCGCGTAGGCGCGAGTTCTCAGCCTTGAGTGCTTCGTTGTCGTCCACTGCTACTTTGAGCTTGTCTAGTAGCTCGGCGTGAACGGCCTGCGCTTCGACGGCAGCCTGGGATGCATCCTTCGCAGACTGGGCCTGCCGCAACATGCGTTCTTTGAGCGCCTTGTCGCCGGCGTCCTGGACCAGACGTGCTCCGATGGGCATCAGGCCTTGGCCTTCGGCCATCAGATTTATGAGCTGGCTCAGTTCATCGCGTTCGTAGAGGTACTTTTCCTGAGTGACCTTGAGGTCGATGGCCTGAGCGACCGCCCGCACGTTGACCTTGCCGTCCGGTGTCGCTGGCAAGGTTGGCGCCTTTTGCTCGTTGGGCTGCGCCTGGTATGCAACTTCACGCTCGTTCAGATACGCTTCAAGGCGCACGCGCACTTGAGGTATGACGCTAGGTCGTGCCATGGTTAGTCCTTTTTCTTGGGCTGCATCGGAACAACCTTCAAAGTCGCTTGTTCAGAAATCATTTGACGCAGCTTTCCATTTTCGAGCTGAGCCTCCTTAAGCTGAGCTGTAGCATGTTCTAAGTCCGTTTCGCTGATACGGTGTGTCTCCAGTAATTCTTCGTAGAGGGTTTTCCACTCGTGGACACGGGTGCCAAGTTCCTTTCGCACACGGCCTCTGCCAACAACCGACCCCAGCTTCAGCGTCTCCAACCACGTCCGCACCTCTTTTGCGAGTTCCAGGTAGCGTGGCTTGTGGAAGGTGAAGGGATGAATCTTTGCCCGCCGTGCGACCTCAGCCATTGATACAGCTCCCTTATTGAGGGGGTAGATTCCATCGTTAGCCGCCATCTCCGTCTGGATTGACGTCATGACTGTGCGAACGCGCGCATGAGATTGCGCGGACTCACTATCGTGGCGAGCAAGCGCTGCGGTACGCATCCGTTCAATCGCAACTGGCGTCATAGCCCGTTTCTTGTCTGGTTTTGCGTCCATCAGTCCACCTCAGTGTCTTGCACATTCATCAAACTCTGAACTGTTGAATTCAGCATCCACTTTTCCTTGAGGTCATCAAACCGCATTACATGCGCACGAATCTGACCAGCCCAATGTGCTGACATGAGCTCCTCCCCTTCTGCGACAGCATTCAAATAATGAGTTACAGACTCTTGAATGGAACCGTCGACGTCCTCCCGATGGAATGACTCCTCAAGCCGATTTCCGCAGGTGGTTTGGCATTTCGAAGGTTCCGGGCGACCACGACTTTTATTACATGGACCTGCTTCGCCAGGAAGCTTGGTGCACAACACGCCGGGGCGTACCTGTTCCCACGCAGTACCTTGCATGGTCAATAGCTCGGCAAGTTCATTCACCCTTGAGACACTCCAGTCTTCGCCACGGCGATGTACACGGTCCCGGTATGACCTTACCGCTTCGTTCAACGTCACTGCGCCAAGCCCGCCATAGCCACCCATAGTTGGTTTTTGCCGGGCTGCTAGCTGAGCATCGACCAGGTGCTCAACGACTTCTTTCGCCCGCATAACCCGCAGTTCCCTCGCAACTGTCTCGATTTCAGCCCGCAGGTCTTTGTCCGCCAAGATGTAGTACAGCGTCATTTCGATTGACTTGTGACCAAATACGTCCATCAGAATCTTTGGGGCTTGTGTAAGAGCCAGTCCAACCAAGCGCGCAAGTGTTTTTCGGAAGCGATGTGACCTGATGTTTTGACCACCCGGTTCAGTGCTCATGCCAAGGGTTGTTGCATACCGTCGCAAATAGTTGTTGATGTTACGTAGCGGTTGGGATGAGTCTGACGCTGGTGCAGCTGAGATTTCGCCCCAAAGGTGCACGCCAGGTGCACCGGAGCTTTGCGTCCGCTTTTTCGACTGGCCGGCGTTGTGCAACTTCTCGGCGACAGCCGCGAGTCTCGCTTGCTGTTCTATGGCCTCTACGGCCAAATCGGGCAAGAGCCAGTCTCTGAGTTCCCCCTCAAACGACTGCACAAGCTTATATGTCCGTCCGTTTGCATACTGTCGGCCATCTTTGTCACGCTGCACGCAGTCACGTTTAAGGCTCAAAGCTTCCGAGGAGCGGGCGCCCATGCTCAACGCGATTACGAAGTAGTGCGCCATCTGAACCGCTCCAAGTAGCCCCTTCACGTCACGGAAGTTTTTCGGCGGCCAAAGCAGTGCAGTGTTGTTTCCCTCTATGTCAGCTATCGAAGATGCCTCAAAACCCGTAGCGCCAGGCAGATTCAATTCGAAGGGAATACTCATGAACGGGACTCCCTGTTCGTCGAGCCACCTGTGCCGTGTCAGCATCTCGCTGATTTTTTCTTGGCGATAGCTAATGACTGATGACATTACCCAGCCCTGCTGCAACGATTCTTTCCAAAGCACCACAATCTGCTCCGCAATTGCGAGTACGTTCGGTGCCAAGTTCCGCATGAGCCATTTGCTCTTCCAAGCCATTTCGGACAAATAGTCATCGGGGAAGGGTAGATGCGGGTCACGCTTGGCCGGCGGCTCATTCAACAGCGGGGCTCCTTTCATGGCTTCAGGCTTGGACGGCTTAGCAAGCGGTGGGACGTCGTGCCAAAGGCCGCGCTCTGCCAGCATTCGCATACGTACGCATTCGTTGAGTGCATCTTTTCGTAGGTTCTTGGACAGTGGTTCTAAGTCGCTACGGGAAAGCCGTGCCAAAAGCATTGGCTCCGGTTGGTCATCACCAGAAAGGGCCAGCTCATCGACTTCGAGCAGTTTTGCTAGCGCCTTCGCGAACAATGCCGGACCGTGCGAGTGTGCAAGACCTGAAATGGTTGTCACGTCCAGCGAATGATTTGCGCCCCTCTTACCAAGCCCAGCAGGCCCAATCCGAACAAGTACGAGATAGCGAGAGAGCGCAAGGGTGGCGTGCTGAAGCGCTAGTTCGAACCGTTCGCTGGAAGTGTCACTTTGCGCAGGCAGGTAACTGAGCAAGCGCTCCCGAAGATTCGATGACCGTCGATGTAACGCTTGAGTGCCGGGTGGAAGCCAATGTTTAGGCGTTTCCCAAACGCCTAGGGTGGAGCCATGTTGCAGTAGGGCCTGCAATTCCATCACGTGCTGAGTGGATAGGTTCTGGACATGCTCTGCCCCGAATCGCAGCAATGCACGAGCCTGGCCGGTACCAACTTCCACATCCCGACTTACTTCAGCTATTTCAACACTTTGTACAGCGCTAGTCATTGCAACTCCTTTTATGGCTCACCGTCGAACTCAGTTACTCGATGCTTGCCCGTGGCTATCTTCTCTTCCCAGATAGCCGTATGGTGTTGAACTTCGGCTTCGTCGAACGCAAGCAAGGCCAGTTCAGTGTTGTCGAGCTCTTCCGGAAACGACGACTCTTCGAATGCACCTACGCTCATGTGGGCGCGTAGGAAACGCAGTTCACAGCGCCGCTTACACAGGCCTGGAACACTGGATGGCGTTAGGATGGCGTTCTCAAGACACAAGGTACAGCGTTGGACTGGACAAAAGGATTTTCCGTCGGGATTAAATGACGGTGCAATGTGTCGGGGAGGGTGTAAGGGGTCTGCGCACTTTGTGCCCATCCTGGTCGTCATCAGGTGTCGGTAGTCTGTCAATCTAGCCCGTTCGTCGAGAGTAGCAAAACCATCGCGAGATATCTTTGCAATGATGGTTGGGTCCACCCTTTTTCCGGTTTCCATCTGCTCCCAAAGCGCCCCGCTAAATGTAGAAAACAATTTTCGATGCTCTTCCTTGAGTAGGGTGTTGCTTAGATAACTGGCCGTTGACCGGAGGGTTCTATGCCCCAGTGCTTTCATTACGGCCAATATTGACCCACCAGAAGCTCGATAAGCGCGTGCGGCATGTACGTCGCGAAGGTCAGATGCATTGAGTGATGCCAGTTGTAAGTCGGCAGGTTGTTTCTTGTTTAAGCCAGCAATAAACACATCGAGGAATCGGTGCTTGTCACCTACCTGATGCGTAGCAAACGTGTTGTCTTCCAACCTTTGGATGCCGGTAGATGTGATACTGGCATAGAGCCAAACCGAGGAAACTCCGCGTTCCAAAGATGTAATGCGTTGACGAAGTAGAGTTACCTCCGCCGCGTCCCCCGTACCAAGCTTGCGCAACCGCTCGGTACAGTCTGTGAGCTCCGCGCGCAACGCAGTGCGTAATGGTAAGCTGCGTGCAACTAGCGTTTGAATTACAAATCCGGCACCACTTTGTGTTTTGAATAACCCTTCATGGGTTTGCTCTGTTCCTCCAGCTCGTGCTTTAGTGCTGCGAAGGATGTAGCGCATCGGGTCCTTCGGGTGTGGTTCGATGAACGTATCATTAATGTTTAAATTTAGCAGCACTGCCGGATTCCAACCTGTCGCTGCAAGGCAGAGATGAAACGCGGCGCGTATGTCATCTCCATCTGGGTAAGTGCCACGAATCATGTCAATGACGTTAAGCCCCGACAGATAAAACTTTTGGAGATTGCCAAACTCCGCAGCCAGGTCAGTCATGCTGGGACGAGGATTTTTGGTTCGTTTTGCGACTTCATCATAATGGACGTAGTTCTTTTTGAGCCTAAGCATCTCTAAAGTGCGAGTGCTGCTCTTGTCCAGTGATTCCTCTCTCAGTGAGTCAGCAAGTGACCACCGGTCGACCACCTCGAACCACCGATGTTTCAAGGCATGTCGGATGATGTCGGTTTGCCAGGTTGGAGCCAGATGGCGCGTCGGGGTCTTGTCTTCCGGTGGTTGCCAAAACAGTTGGCGCAGGTCCATTGCCGCACGTGTAGTGTTCGCGAGAGAGATGAAATTACTGAATATCAGTCGGCGCATTCCTGTGTCGAAAGCGCGTTGACGATGAACCTCAGTTAGTTGGGCGGTTGAAGCCACCGGCTGCATGGACGGGGCCTGTGCTTCGACGTTGTCGAGCAATCGCCACCAACGCCTGAGTGATGAAAGGTAAGCGGTGACTGATTTTTCGGCCAGGGGCATCATGCGGTCACGAATTGCGGCACTCATCTCCAAGATAAGTTCAGGCCTTCCATTAAATGCGCCGGACCAGGTTCCGCCGCCGGTCTTTCTCGGGTTTTTGAATTCTCCAGACGAGAAGACATTAAGGTCGACCAAGCAAGGTTTGGAAGGGTGCTTGGTGAAAAAGCGCAGCGGGTCAACACTTTCCAGTGATTCGTTGACCTCTTCTACAAGGGTCAACTGAGGAGGTAGGCTAGCAATGCGAAGGTGGTCCTTCTGGTTTTTATTTGCACGAATTCCCATGGTTAGGTTTCAACGCGCTCAGCGTCGTCCTCCGCATCCAGGGAGACCGGCAATCCGACCATGTCGCGAACCCATCGCAAGTAAAGCATTGTGGTTGCCTCGTCAACGTGACCGAGTTGAGGCTGGATTTGCAAACGAATGATGCCAAGTGCCGTACTGTCAAGCACCGCAGTCGCCGTCTCATTCGATAGTTGGCCAACGATAGAGTGGTTCCTCAGTTCCCTCCAGAGTACGGAGCATGCCCACCAGTGTCGTCCGTCGTGGGGGGACCACCGGTGCTTTTGGTCCCCTGGAAGCCCAACGGTTTTCCATGCGTCATACAGGTTCGGCCCCGTGAATTTGGTCCCACTGGATTCTTTCAAGAACAGATGAACGCACTTTTTCGCGTGGCTTTGGCGCGCAGCGCCCTTTGCCTTTAGCATCCACTGAGCGAAGGCGGTGTTGCGCTCCTTTCTGCGGTAGGCATGCCATTTCTTCGCTAAGCTTAAGGGGATAAGGATGTCCCGCTCGGGGCCGATTTTGTCGCCCTGTTCGCTCGCGCCAAAATACTGGCCTTTCGTACCGTACCGAATGGTGATGCGAACTTGCTGGTCAAAAGGCGGTGCCATTGGGTTAACAATGAGCCACTGCCCGCCGTCTTCATGAAGGACATCGTTATGGAGACTGACAACCTCCTCTCGACGCATGGCCGTTAACAATACCGTCTCGCACATCAGGCCAAAAGTCAGTCCGCAGGTTTTATAAACCCCGGCCAACCAAATCGAGACCTGCTCGTCAGTTGGCATTTGGAGTGAGCGACTCTTAGCGCGAGCCTTCCCCTCGCGCACCTGAATCTCAAAGCCGAGATGCCCAATTGAGCTTGTCGCTGAGCCGCGTTTCACGGTCGCTGTGGAATAAGGGATTTGAAATGACCTCCTATGTCCGGTATCTGTCATCCAAGTCAGAAACTCGCAGGCTAGCGAGACTCGAAGGTTAACGGTGTTTGGAGATAGTCCTTCGCCATCGCGTGACCATAAGCCTTTGAGCATTTCCGTCTGGTAACGACCGCCAACATGCATGGCGTAGTTGCAGGTTAAGACATCTACTCCACGCAAATCTGCCCATTCCAGGAAATTTGCAAGCCATTGCGCGTAAGTGCGCAGGGACTGTGGGGACGGGATGCGGGCGCTTCGCCCTTCCTCCCTGGCATTGGGCCCCCACAACCCGAGGCCGCGTTCGACTAAATAAGCGTTTGCGAGCCGGTGGAACTTAGGGCTGGAATCGAGAATGAATGGAAAGGAGGCCAACGCCGGATACTTCTCGGCGAACTTTCCGTTACGGGAGGTGTAGTTAACGGTAAAGCTTCGAGGTAGTTGCATCAATAAAATTTCATGCCGCGATAATTTGATTATCACCGATTCCAATCTTATCTGCTAGGTAAATTTGTCATACGACATAACCAAAAAGAGCACGCCATGGTGGGCCAGTGAGATTTCGCCCGGTGGGCATGAACAAAGTTAAGCTCAAAACCTAACGAAGTTGCGCGCAACTTTGATTGGAACGCGCACTGCCTACCCTGGGGGCCATGGCTTGGGTTCGTGCAGGTCGTCATGGGGATCTTCGGCTTCAGTATGTTTCTACCAACCTCAACGGGTACCGACGTTCAAAACTGAACGTCTGCATCCGGGTGACGGGTACTTCGGTTTGGCCGCATTAGCGGGTACAGGACTTGTACCCACGTCTCTTCCCGAATGGGGAGCCGATGCTCAGTCGCGAAACCAGTAGGACTCCACCAGGCTGGAAGCCGTCATCCAACTTCGGGGCTGAAATTTCAAGAAATTGAGTTTGCCCCAAAGAAAGCTGATGTTCACCAAAACGTGCCCTTTCTCAGCAGCGGTCGTTGAGGGTTCCATTGTGAATGGTGACCACTCTGCGACTCCACGGCTGCGTCAGGAGTCATTGCGTGTTCGGCTGGGAGTTACTCTGATTGGGCTGGGAACCGACATACAAAAGTTCAAATTGAGCGCCAGTTAGTTGTCATTCGCACCAGCGGTAAGCAGGCCTGTATTGGAAGCGACGCTAGGAGTCTGGGCGGTAGAAACTTTTCGAAGGAGACGTAAAATTTTCGACCTCTCAGAATCGTCCAGGAGCGATTATTTTCGATATGCCTAGGGGTGAAGTACTCCCAAAAATGCCTACTTTTTCATCACGAGTTTTCTGCCGCCCAGACTCCTAGATGACCATGAACTGGGCTATGCAATCACCGTGCACAAGGAACAAGGGTCCCAGTGGCCCCGCGTCATCCTGCCCTTGACTGGATATCGCCTGCTGGACCGGCCGTTGGTTTACACAGCTAACAACTGAGTGCAGCCGCGGGTGCTAATCGTAGGTAACGAGGCCGCAGCGAAGGCGGCGGTAGAGCGCCCACCGCGAGTGCAAGCTCAGCAGGTGGCGTTGGACGTTCTGGTCTTTTCTATGTAGTCTTACCGTTTACAAGTTAATTATCGCTGCGGTTAACAAACCATGCAACGGCGGGGGTTTTTCAGGTATAGTGGTTTAATTAAATTAAATGCCACAAGGGAGGTGCAATATGAGCGACTCAAAATCAAGTCAGTCAGCATTTCGAGCTATTAGCGATGAAGCGGAGAAATTGCTTGGATTGCCTATTGACGGCGAAATTCGAGCGGCGGTTGAACGGATTATTTCAATCGCTCGCTATCAGGTTGACGTTCGAACAGCAGTTGAAGAGGAACGTGAACGGTCCCAGTAAGACTGGCTTAAATGGGCGCATGCAGCCCATCCGAGGTCAGCGATAGAATCGTTTAACCCCACAGCGGGTCGAAGTGCTTCGGATTCTCAACTCAACGAATTACGTTACTCACCCATTAAAATAAGCGCTGTCGCGCCACTTTGCCTGGTGCTTTATTTGTCGCCTTTTGTAGTTAAAGCGGATGCACTTGCTACGTGCAGTATTGCATCCACTTCGGTAAACAGCAAGACCCCAATTACGGTCGATAAAAGCACTATTTTGTATAGTTCAATGTGCTCCAAAAATGGAAATGCAGTCAAGTTGAAGTATATGTTCAGGTTGAATTTTCAGAACGGCACTGCTTCGCAGGCGGGCCTTGACGGATTAAGGGGCAGAATGTTGAACCATTGGTGTACGAATCCAGACACGAGACCGCTTATAAAAATAATGGATATAGAGGGTGTTTATTCTTATACAGATGGCCAATACATTGGTAGCTTGCTGCTGCATGGCTATGAATGTCAATAATCCCATCAGTGCGACTTTTTGTAGATATTTTTTAAATCTACCGTTCGTTAAAGAAAACACAATTTAAGCTTGCATTTTTTATTCATGCAAATTTTTCAAAACGGGGTGACATGATGATGCTTCGCGTTTTAACGCTAGTGGGTGTGGCAGTCTTAGTTTTGAATGCATGCTCAAAGAATGTGACTCAATTAGTGGCTCAGTGCGAATCTGACGCGTACACCAAAATTGGTGTTCAGTCTGATTCGATTGCTTCTATCGAATACTTAGCAAATAAGCATGAATTTGTTAGGGCCTGCCTTGTGAAGAACGGTCTCAGATTTAAATCGGATGCGTGGAGCCATGATTACGAAACGATTCGCCAGGCGTATCCGGATTCTGTCGAACGGCATGCGCACATTGCCCAGCTGAGCCCCGCGTACTGGGAGTAAGCCACTTTCCTAGAAATGATTCGCGTTCTCCCATCGAATTTTAAACCTCTGCTTAGCAATGACAATTCTTCATACGTTCACAGCAATAAGTATTTGCATGTTATTAAGTGCCTGCGGCCCAAAGTCAAAATCTCCTGGCGAAATTGAAAATGAGGCTGCCACTCTGGCAAACCAATATATGGCTGCCAACAAGTTTTCAGAATCAGAGGTCACGCTTCAAGATGCACTAATGAAGACAAGCAGTCCTTGGCTTATGTTTAAACTTGTCGAACTCTACGAGAAAACACAGCAATGGAAAAAGTTAGACGATTATATTGAGGTAAACGGGTCGTCACTGACTTGGTTCCAATTGCAAAACACGCAGAGAGCCCTTTCCACACATTACTTCGATGATAAGAATTGGGAGCGTGCGGCTCTATTTAGCAAAAAGGCAGCGGCTACAGAAACGTTTCAGTCGGGCGTCTCCGAGGCGAATAAGGCATGCCCAATGGTTGCACCTGAAAATTTGAGAAATGCTGCGGCAGCGTACTCAAATGCTAAAAATGGGGTCGGTGTCTCAGAAGCATACACCGCATTGGTAGAACTATCCAGAGACAAAAGATGTCAGAGTTCACAGAGCCAAAGCGAGATTAGGAGGCAAGCCGATAGCGTATCGCAGATGATGAGGTAACTCTCCCAGGAAGAGTGCATCGTGACCGGCGATAAACGAGATCGACCCAGCCGTTCACGGTTTGCTTAGGAAAGCTCACAAGCTTACTACCAAATTTGGGGCGATGAACCTCAAAGCGCACTGATTAGACTTTGCCGGGAGCATCATCAGGAAGAGCACCAAGCTAGTTTTAATATTTTAATTCAATTCAATTCAATCAAAGACTGAATATGAAAAACCAAGACTCGGACAAAGACTCTGTGGCGGAGTTGCTGAAGAATATGGCACGACCCATTGAGAGCGCGCCGGCACACCAAATGATTGGTACTGACGGATTGGGTTGGTATCAACAAGTTGGGCATATTCACGACATTCATGCTAATAGGGCGGATTTGGCTAAACTCAGATTAAAACGACGTCAAAAAATCTGTGCTCAAATCGAAGCACACCAAAACAAGCCACAGCAAAAACTTTTTAAAATGCTGGAGCTTGCAATCGTTCGCAGCGATACGTCACTCGTGCGGCTAGCCGACCTCGTTGGCATGAAGCCTAGCGATGGACTTTATGAAAAAATGAAATTAATACTTGTCGAGGAAGACAACCTTCTCGATTCAAAGTCCCCGCTCTGGAAATTGTTGGGCGTTAATGGATGAATCTGTGTGGCATACACATGGACTTCCAGTAACCCGCCTTTCTTGAAAGACAGGTTACGCAGCGTTTTTAATTCCCGACCGCACCGGGTCAATGGCCGCAGACAGCCCACCAGAGCCAGCGGCCTCAATCTGGACAAATCCCGGGCCTATTTCAGCGCAACCAATGAGAGCAGTCAGTCGCCAAGCACTCCCCATCGACCACCGTGTGCCCAAAGCAGTCGATTGAGTTTGATTTCTGAACGTCTGCTTTGATCATGGTTACGGACGGTGAGTTAGTGCAACCCATTCAGAGGTTTATGGCGACAAAATGATCGCCAACTCAGTAGGAATAAACACCATGTCCAGTCTTCCGACCTAGTCGTCCGGCTGCCACCATTTCCTTGAGCAGTGGGCAGGCGCGATATTTGCTATCGCCAAACTCCTGTAGGTACACGTCCATCACCGCCAAGCACACATCAAGCCCAACCATATCGGCCAAGGCCAGCGGGCCTATGGGCTGGTTGCAGCCCAGCTTCATGCCGGCGTCAATGTCCTCAGCTGTGGCCAAGCCCTCAGACAGCACAAAAAAAGCCTCGTTGATCATGGGCACCAGGATGCGGTTGACTACAAATCCTGGTGCGTTCTTCACCGTGATGGGGGTCTTACCCAGGGCCATCGCCATGGCGCGCACGGCGGCGTGGGTAGCGTCGCTGGTCTGCAGTCCGCGGATGATTTCCACCAGCGCCATCATGGGCACCGGGTTGAAGAAGTGCATGCCGATGAAGCGCTCTGGCCGATTGGTGACTGCGGCCAGTTTGGTGATGGATATGGACGAGGTGTTGGAGGCGATGATGACCTCGGGCACAACGATGGCGTCGATCTGCTTGACGATCTTGACCTTGAGGTCGTAGTTCTCGGTGGCTGCCTCAATCACCAACTGGGCCGACTGAAAGTCCTCGTAGCGGGTGCTGCCCTGGATGCACCCGAGTGCGGCATCGCGCTCGGCCGGGGTGAGCTTGTTCTTCTTGATGAGGCGCTCCAGGCTGCCCGCCACGGTGGCAATGCCCTTGGCTACAGCGGCATCGGAGATGTCCACCATCACCACATGGATGCCGGAGATCGCACATGCCTGCGCAATGCCATTGCCCATGGTGCCTGCACCAACGATGCCAACTGTTTCAATCTTCATGTTCATAACCATTGAGGGATGCGGCGCGCTATCGGATTCGCTGCCTTAACACCGGGCCTAGGGTAAACCCTCAATATTAGAAGACATTAGGCTCGGTTGGGAGCGCGGCGATGCGGATTGTCCGAATATGACATTAACTAGTCCGCTCTGAACCTGTTTGCAAGGGCGTCCCAATTTTAGTATTCCGCCCAGGTTGAGACAGCAATTTCGGCGCGCAGAAATAGGTAATGAACATGGCAATGGCCCATTCATCGAAAGCATTTCGGAGTGACCGCATTGCGTTGAAGCCACGTATCTCTAGCCCCTAGAGCATCACTAAATGAACAGGAGACAAACATGTCGAAAATGACTTTCACGCGTGCCGTATTGCCCTTGGTTGGCGCAGCGGTACTGACCCTCTCAGCCGCAGGCGTAGTTGCTGCAGAACGCAGCAAGGTTTTTCTGAGCATGAGCTACTCGGGTAATGACTGGCAGACTGAAGCCAAGAACATGGTGGAAGCCATGGCCAAGGCCAACTCTGACAAAGTTGACCTGAAAGTGCAAATCTCGGGCGCTGATGCACAAAAGCAAATTCAGCAACTCAATGCCATGGTCCAGGCCGGTGCAAAAGCGATCGTGATTTACCCCATTTCGCCCACGGCGCTGAACCCGGCTATCAAGGCCGCATGTGCGAAAAAAGTGGTGGTGGTTGCATATGACTCCACTGTGACCGAGCCCTGCGCATACAACGTCTTTACCGATCAGGCCAAGCTCGCATCTGAGGGTGCGGAGTGGGTTGCCAAGAAGATGCAATACAAGGGCAACCTGCTGTTCATCACCGGCGTGCCAGGAACCAGCGTTGACACCGATCGCAACGATGCAGCGCGCAAGGTATTTGCCAAATACAAGGACATCAATATTGTGGCCGAGCCCAATGGCATGTGGTCTGCCGCCGTTGCACGCAAGGCGATCACCGAGGCCATGTCTACCCGCAAGTGGAGTGACATTGCCGGTGTTTGGGGTGCAGCGGGGTGCTATGTGAGCTGGTCCCTGCAAAAGGAGGCCGGTGTGGCTGACGACAAGCTGGTTCCCTGCGCGGCTGAAGGTACCAACGGCATGCGTGTGGCCATGCTAAAGCCCGGCTCTACCGCCGCGCAAGAGGGCTATGCGTCCTTGGGTGCCCCTGGCATTTCCATTGAAAGCCACCCTGCTGCCGGTGCCCTGGCTCTGAAGCTGGCCATTAAGATCATGGCGGGTGAGACGGTTCCTAAGACCACGGTCATGCCCCTGGCCATGGTTGCTACGGACCAGGTCAAGCTGTGCAAGACGGGTGCTTGGAGCGAAATGCGCGATGGCTGCAATACCTTCGCGCCCAACCTCGTTCCCCCAGGCTGGTTCTCCAACATCTACAGCCCCGAAACACCCGAGATCGGTGTGAACGCGGCGCTCAAAGGCGAACCCGATCCCGTATCGAAGTAAGTGAGTGGCGAAACACGGAGGTGCTGCTTTGGCGGCACCTCCGTGCGTAGCTGTGCCTGTCACTCCGTCCTCCATCCCAAAGTCGATCCGCCATGAACCCCATCCCTAGTGCGATTTCCATCACGGAAATCACCAAGTCATTTGGAGCCACCACGGCTCTGAACAAGGCGTCACTGACAATCAGGTCGGGCCTAGTGCATGCCATCCTGGGAGAAAACGGCGCTGGCAAATCCACGCTGATCAAAATACTGAGCGGCATGATTCAGCCCAATGAAGGTGACTACCAGCTCTTTGGCAAGAGTGTGCAATTTGACAGCCCGTTGCAAGCCCAACAAGCGGGCGTAGCCACTGCCTTTCAAGAGCTGTCCCTGGTACCCGACATGACCGTTGCAGAGAACTTGTCCTTTCCGAGTCCCCCCACGCGATTCGGACTGATCCGACACGGGCAACTCGCATTCAATGCAGTGAAGAAGCTGGCTACGTTCGGAATCACGGACATTGATGTGCAAAAGCAAGTCAGGGATTTGGATTTGTCGGTCAAGCAGAAGTTGGAAATCGTTCTTGCCATGTCCAAGAATCCCAAAGTGCTGCTGTTGGATGAACCGACATCGGCACTTGCCAGCAAGGATGTGGAATGGCTGGGGGAGCAGATCAAACGCTGCAAGGAAAGCGGGATGACGATTATTCTCATCACGCACCGCATGCCCGAGGTAAGGGCGTTTTGCGATGAGCTGTCGGTTCTGAGAAATGGCAGCTTTGTTGGTAGCTTCCAGAACGGCGCCGTCGACGACAAGGAAATTTTCAAACTCGTCATGGGGCGTTCCATGGGGGCCGCGTTTCCACAGCGCAAACCGGAAATCAGCTACGACACCAGCAGGGAACCGGTACTGAAGGGAACTAATCTGGCTGGCAAGGCCGAGCTGAAAGACATGTCCTTTGAATTGCGCCAGGGCGAGTGCCTGGGCGTAGTGGGTCTGCAGGGTATGGGGCAATTGGAGTTGTTCTATGGACTGTTCGGCATTGATCCGTTTGAGCGCGGCGATGTACATGTCGGTGGCCAGGCGGTAGACATCAAATCGCCATTGGATGCGGTGGCGGCAGGTGTGGGGCTAAGTCTGGTGCCTGAAGAGCGCAAGACCGAAGGTCTGGCCCTGGATTTGTCGGGTCGCATCAACGTGTCGCTACCCACCATCACCCGGTTTTCCAAGCTGGGTTGGATAGACCAGGGTGCCGAGATTTCAGCCGTCTCGCGCGCGTTGGAAAAAGTGCGCGGAAACCAACGTGCCCTTATAGAACCCGCATCCGCATTCAGCGGTGGTAATCAGCAAAAGCTGGTGATTGCCAAATGGCTTCTGGCCGAGAGCCGGGCCATGTTGCTGTTTGATCCAACGCGCGGTGTGGACGTGGGTGCCAAGCTGGAAATCTACGAAATGATCCACGCCTACATCGAAGATGGCGGGGCCGTTCTCTTCCATTCCACCGAGATCCCCGAGATTGTGAATATGTGCGACCGCGTGCTGGTTCTCTACGAAGGACGGTTGGTAGCCGAATTCGAAGGACGGCGTGTATCGGAAGAACAGGTTACGACTGCCATGCTGGGAGAGAGAGAGACCCACGTCGATCACCACGACCCAGAGGCGAGCCTCGTATGACCTCAACACCTGGAACGGCCATCTTGCCCTCTTCACCTCGCAATACCTTCGTGAACGCATTCCAACGTCTGATCTCCAACAACCGTGGGCTGGTCATGGCGATCTCGGTTTTCCTGATCGCTTTCCTCGTTCTTTCTTCCTACCTTGCCAATGGCTACGGCTACTCTGACTTGGTTGGTACTTCCGCCGGTGCCACGACTCTGGCCCTGGCTGCGATCGGACAAACCCTGGTTATCATCAGCGGCGGACTCGACCTCAGTGCGGGCTCCGTCATTTCGCTCTCCAATGCGCTACTGGTGACGCAAGCCAACGCCAGCATGACATCACAGGTGACCTGGAGCCTGCTGGCAATCGCCATAGGCGGATGCGTGGGGCTCCTCAACGGCACCTTCATTGTTCGCCTCAAACTGCAGCCTGTAGTGGTCACGCTGGCTACCATGTTCATCACGCAGGGGCTCACCTTGTTGCTCCTCAAACAGCCTGGTGGCAGCGTGGCACCCGCGTTTAGCGCGTTCTTTACAGGCGACGCCATAGAGGGCGTGTTGCCCATGCCACTGGTGGTGGTTGCCACGGCTCTGTTGATCTGGTACCTCATCCGAAACTCGGTTCTCGGAGTGCGCATCTATGCAGCGGGAAGCGATGCCGCAGCAGCCCAGCTCAGGGGACTGCAGGTGGACAGTGCCAAGCTGCTGAGCTATGTCATTGCGGGTTGTTTTTATGGTGCGGCAGGCGTGTTTCTGACGGCCCAAACGGGTTCTGGTGACCCCTTGATTGGCGCTTCCATGTTGCTGCCAATTTTTGTCGCGTCTGTCCTGGGTGGAACCCCCTTGGGTGGTGGACGAGGTGGGTGTGCCGGATCCGTCATTGGTGCCTTCACCGTCACCTTGATTGCCAACATCCTATTGCTAGCGGATGTCTCGACTTACTACAGCACGGTCGTTGAAGGAGTCGTACTCATTTTGGCCATGCTGGGGAACTCCTATTTTGGTGGCTCAGATTTGAAGGAGCGCCTGCGTCGGTTGACACGCAGTGCTTTCAAACGTCGTACGGCATCGCGCACGGCCACAGCAGCAACGCCGAAGGTGGCGCCGTCAGCAAATGCAAGCGCCATCAATCCTATTCAACTGAATTGGTGGCTAAACCACAAGGCCGACGTGATGCTCTGCCTTCCAGCCTATGCGGGCTTGGTCACGCTGGCGGTGATCTCCGCAATCCTGTTTCATACAAGCTTTGCTTTCTCAGGCTATGTGACATCCTTGCTACTGCTGTCCTCATTTCTGATTGTTTTGGCCGCCGGTCAAGGGGCGGTAGTGCTGATTGGCGGGCTAGATTTGTCCGTGCCTTACACCATCACCCTGTGCGCTGTGTTGCTAACCAGTCTGGCAGACGGCAGCAACACGGCCGCAATATGGGCCATTCCACTGGTGATTGGCGTGGGTGCGGGCATTGGCCTGCTCAACGGCCTGGGTGTGCACTTCCTGGGTATTTCGCCGTTCTTGATGACCCTGGCTATGAATGGCATTCTGCAAGGTATTGCGCTGGGCTACAGCAATGGCTCTCCCACTGGACTGGCTCCACCCGCGCTCAAATGGATGCTGACGGGTAATGTGCTTGGCGTGGCACCCGTGCTCCTGGTTTTGCCGGTCTTTGTGGTGATCGTGGGCAGCCTGCTGCACAAAACCGTGTTTGGCAGACGCCTGTTTGCTGTGGGCAGCAACCCGACCGCCGCTCGGTTCGCAGCAGTTCCCGTAGGAAAGACCTTGATTGCAACCTATGCCTTCAGCGGAATGTGTTCGGCCATGACCGGGATTTTGTTGGCAGGATTTACGGGCCAGGCCTTCATGGACATGGGTGACCCCTACCTGCTGACATCCATTGCCGTGGTGGTGGTGGGTGGGACGGCCATGAGTGGTGGAAAGGGGCACTACGCCGGTATGGTCGGCGGCGCTCTGATGCTCACCGCATTGGCAACGCTTTTGTCCGGAACCACGCTGCCGCCTGCCGCCCGAAGCGTGATTTACGGCCTGGTGGTTTTGGTGGCAGTGGTAAGCATGCGTTCGCGTGCGGCCAAACATTGAAGACCAATAATTGACAACCCAAAGGAGCAAAAAATGGCAACCCTCAAAACAGTACCCGTGCGCCGTATCGTGACGCATGACGATGAAAACGGCCTGTCCTACGCATTGATGGACGGCGTCGCGGACAACGTGATTGGTGGCTTGACGGAACTCTGGCTGACACAGGCCGGCCCGCACAACCACAAGGAAACGGTGGACAACGGAGCGGCCTCCAAACGTCTGGATCCGCCCAAGGGTGGCACGGTCTTTCGAGCCTTCGAGATTCCTCCGGCATCACAAACTGCGCATTTGTCTTTGGAAGAGAAGAAGGCCGCGTGGGCTGACCTGTTCAGGACCATGGGCTCGCCAGGTGCGCAACCTGATACACGGCGTGATCCGGGCATGCACAAGACCCCATCAACCGACTACATCATCCTCTTGTCCGGAGAAATCACCCTGATACTGGACAAGACCGAGCACACGCTCAAGCCCTTCGATGTGGTGGTCCAGCGCGGTACCAACCATGCCTGGGTCAACCGTGGAACTGAAACCGCCTTTCTCATGGCCATCCTGGTGGATGCCAACCAACACTGAGCGATTCCATCGACCTAAATGGCGCACACCTACGCTGACTTACCAGTCCGGAAATCAGTGGGTGTGCAACCGGTCCATTTCTTGAACGCTCTACGAAAATTGGCGACATCACTGAAGCCAACCAAGACAGCCACATCGTCCATCGTCATCTTGGTGGTTTTAAGGTAGTCCTTGGCCAGTGAAGCCCGCACGTCGTCCAGAATCTCGCCAAAGGACGTTCCCTCCTGATCGAGCTTGCGACGCATCGTTCTCTCGTTCATGAAGAGCTTGGCTGCGGCCTGTTCCATTGTGGGAATCTGGCCCGCACTCATCATCAGCATCTGGTAGATCTGACCCGACAGCCCCGAAGAAGTCTTGGCCTGTCCTATCAATCTTTCGCAGGTGGACTGCATCAAGGTGGATGTCAGCTTGTGTGCCAGTTGCGGAGCATGATCCAGGATTTCCACGTCGTAGTGCAATTCGCAGGCCGGACGGTCAAACTCCGCAGGGCAACCCAGGTACTGCTCGTACAACTTGGCGTGGGCCGGGGCTGAATACGACAGCTCCAGGCGAATAGGCTTGCAGTCCGGCCCTGCCACATCTTTCAAGTGGATGACATGCTGGACCATTTGCTGCTCGATGAGAAAGCTATGCAAGTCAGCACTCAGCTCCGGTGATGCCAGACGCGGAAAAAACCAGATGGCTTCGTCCTCGGTTTCTCTCCAATCCATCACCACGGTCGGCGTTGCCAGCTTGTGGTATCTGACGGCGGAGTTGAAGAAGTCGCGCAAGGTCACGCTGCACATCAGGGCGTAGCCATACATGCCATAGGCCGACAAATGCATCTTGCGGCCGATCATGAAGGGCGCAGCCGGGTTCTTGGAAATGCGAATGGCATTGCGACAGGCGTTGAAGTATTGCCCCACGGATGTCAGCGATTCGGGATTTTCGATGTCACTGCGCGTCAGCCCAGTGCCGCGCAATATCTCTTCCGCTGGAAACCCCAGATCGGCCATCGTCTCCACCAAGGCGGCGAGCTTGTAGGGAGCGTAAATGCTCGCATTGAGCCACGGTCTCACAGTCATAGCGTTGTCTCCGTCCTGTTCTGAGCAGTAGCCTCGCCTTTTGGATGAGGGTAACTACTGATATGTATTTGTCTGAAATCTACATGACCGAGTCCGATTATGACCTGTTGAAAACAGTGCCCAACTTCTACCATCCATCTCAGCTTCTGAACGCAGAAGCACACAGCACTTAGCCGAATTTCAAAGGGCCGGGTGCCATGAATCAAACAATCAACTCTGGTCGGAGACAAGAAATGAAATCACCCCGTTTGCCCCGCTGGGCTGCTGTGCCTACCCTTGCCGTTTTGTCTGTGACTGCCATGGCGGCCCCGGTAAAAATCGGTCTCATTGAGACTCTGTCAGGCCCGCAAGCCTCTTCCGGCCAAGCCTATCGCACAGCTGCACGCTATGCCATCGACCGCATGAACGCAGCCGGTGGTTGGAATGGGGAGCCCGTGCAACTGATCGAGTACGACAACCAGGGTGGGCCAACGGGAGCGGCTGACAAGCTTAAAGCTGCCATTGCCGACGGTGCTCAGATGGTGATGCAAGGAGCATCATCAGCCATTGCAGGACAAATTACCGAAGACGTGCGCAAGCACAACATGCGCAACCCGGGTAAGGAAGTTGTCTTCTTCAACGTAGGTGCAGAGGCCATGGATCTGACCGGCGAGAAGTGCAACTTCTACCACTTCCGCTTTGCAGGCAACGCTGCTGTGCGCACCAAGACGCTGGTCTTGGCCATGAAGCACGCCAACGTGTTGGGAACCCGAATCTATTCGATCAACCAGAACTACTCATGGGGCCAGGACATGGAAAAGTCCATTGTTGAGGCCTCTAGTTTGGGTGGCTACCAGGTGGTTGAAAAAACACTGCACGACACCAACAAGATTCAAGACTTTGCTCCCTATGTCGCAAAGATCGCTGCGTCCAAGGCAGATACGGTAATCACAGGAAACTGGTCCAACGACCTATTGCTACTGATGAAGGCCAGCAAAGCTGCTGGCCTGAAGACCCGATTCGCCACCGTCTATCTGGATCAGCCTGGCAACTTGGCCAATGCCGGCGATGTAGCGCTGGGTCACTATGTGGCACACACCTTCAACGGCGAGTTAGGTGGCGCCGAGACCGAGAAGTTCCTCGCCGATTACAAGGCAAAGATGGGCCATTCTCCAACTTTCATCGAGCCGCAAACTGTGTTCGGACTGGCCATGGTGGCAGACGCACTCAAGCGCACCAAGCCGGAAAACGGCACGCTCAATGTGCCTGCATTTGCCAAGTTGCTGGAGACTACCAAGATCAAGACGCCTATGGGGGAGATCAGTATGCGTGCAGATGACCACCAGGCACTGCTCCCCATTGTGGTGTCCACCGTGACCAAGGACGCCAAGATCAAGAGCGATGACACCGATATGGGATTCAAGCCGGTCAAGGCATATACAGGTGAGGAAGCCTCTTCGCCAGCACAAGCATCTTGCAAGATGCAGCGTCCAAGCTAATTCCGTTTGGCGCTCTTCGAGCGCCAACCCCACTCTTCTGGAGATGCCAGGCAGCTATGTGCCGGGCCTTTCCTTTCCTCAAGGTGTTGTGCGAGCTATGGACGCAATCTTTGTTTCTTTGATGAATGGAATAGTCTATGGACTGCTTCTGTTTATGGTGTCAGCGGGTCTCACGCTGATTTTCGGAATGATGGGTGTGCTGAACTTTGCACACGCTTCCTTCTACATGCTGGGTGCGTACTTCGCATTTGCCTTGCAACCCCTATTGGGCTTCTGGGCGGCGATAGTGGTCTCGCCACTGATGGTTGCCGCGGTGGGCGTATTGGTAGAGCGCTACTTCTTGCGCAGGGTTCATCAGCATGGCCATGCGCATGAGTTGCTCTTGACGTTCGGCCTGTCCTTCATCATCGCCGAGCTGGTCAAGCTGTTCTTTGGCAACTACCCGGTCAACTACCGCATCCCGAAGTCACTGGACTTTTCGGCCTTCACCCTGGGTGGTTCGGACTATCCCGTCTACCGAATCCTGATGGCAGCGATTGCCATCGCTATGTTCGTCGCCATCTACCTGTTGCTGACCCGCACGCGGGTTGGCATTGTGGTGCGATCCGCCATTTACCGCCCCCACATGGCCGAGGCACTGGGGCACAACGTGCCCTTGGTGTTCATGGGCGTTTTTGGCGTGGGTGCCGGACTGGCCGGACTGGCTGGAGCTATCGCGGGAGCCTTCTACACCACCAACCCCAATATGGCGTTGGAACTTGGAGTAATGGTTTTTGTAGTCGTTGTCGTGGGAGGACTTGGCTCGCTGGCAGGGGCCATGCTGGCCTCACTGCTCATTGGCGTTATCACATCACTGGCCATTAGCGTGGACGCCAGCCTTGCGGACCTGTTTGCCCTTTGGGGCGCGAGGGACTGGGCCGAAGGCGTGGGTGGTCTTCTGACGCTCAAGGTGTCCAGCCTGTCGGCCACCATTCCATTCGCACTGATGCTGCTGATTCTGCTGCTGCGTCCCAATGGCCTGATGGGCGAGAAGGCATAAACCATGAAAACGCGCATCACGTTATTGCTTATGGGTGTGGCCGTACTGCTTGCAGTGCCAAGCCTGGTCTCGCAAGGTCTGGTTAATGCGGCCATTCAAATGCTCATAGCCGCTTTGTTCGCAGCGGCGTACAGCCTGTTGTGTGGCCAGGCCGGTATGCTTTCTTTCGGACACGCTGCCTACTTTGGAATGGGCTCGTTTGCTACGGTTCATGCCATGAATGCCATGGGGGGGAGCGGAATTCTTCCCACGCCGCTCATGCCGCTGGCTGGAGCGTTTGGCGGGTTGGTGTTCGGCGCAGTCGCTGGGTACTTTGCTACCAAAAGGACAGGCACCTACTTTGCCATGATCACCCTGGCGATTGCCGAGTTGGTGCACGCCCTGTCACCGCACCTAAAGGGCACCTTCGGAGGCGAGGCTGGTGTATCCACCACGCGGATGCCCGGGTGGGGTATCGCATTTGGTTCGACCAACGAGGTCTATTACTTAACCTTGGTGTGGGTACTGGTCTCTCTGGCGCTCTTGTATCTGTTTACCCGCACGCCCATGGGGCGCTTGACGCTGGGTCTGCGCGAAAACGTGCATCGTCTGCGTTTTCTGGGCTACAACACGCACGGAATCAGTATCGCCGTGTTCGCCCTATCGGCCATGTTCTCGGGCCTCGCTGGAGGTCTTCAGGTCCTCAACAATGAAGCTGCGAACTACCTGGTATTTGATCCCTCGTTGTCAGCGGCGGTGGTGTTGAATACCTATATTGGAGGCGTCAAGGTCTTTCTCGGCCCTGTGCTGGGGGCCGCATTGATGACCTTCTTTGGGTACGCCGTATCCGATCTGACGCAATCGTGGTTGCTGTACCAGGGCACTCTGTTTGTCTTGGTGATGATGTTCATGCCGGGAGGACTCGCCGGCCTGTTCTCGCTGTTGGGTCGGCTTTACAACCGATTCGGCCTCCAGAGCCTGATTCCAATTGTGCTCTTGGCTGGGGTCTCGGCCCTCATGTTTACTGCTGGGGTCACCTTCATTGTGGAGATGTTGCAACGTCTTTTCTCCCAGGACTATCAAGCCATGGCGCATGCCAACGCATCCATGCCTTGGCCGTCCATCACGCTGCTGGGCAAGTCCTGGTCCCCGGCTGCGTGGACTACCTGGGCTGTGCCGCTGACGTTGGCTTCAGTAGGACTTGTGTGCGCAGTTGCCGCAAAGCATTGGTTGCACCAGCTTACAAGTCGCGAGGAAGTCGCCCACACAGCATTTGCCAAAACAAGCAGCCCAGCAGGAGCCGCGCAATGAGTGACGCCATTCTCAGCCTTCGTGGCTTGCACAAGTCCTTTGGCGCAACAGCCATCATTCGTGGTGTGGACCTTGAACTGCGGCGCAATGAACGCCACGCCATCATCGGGCCAAACGGGGCGGGCAAGTCCACCCTGTTTCACCTGATTTCCGGCAACCTGGTGCCGACCACCGGTGAAATTGTTTTGGAGCAACGCCAGATTGGAGGCATGTCGCCACAGCAAATCAATCACCTGGGTTTGTCGCGTTCCTTCCAGATCACCAACATCTTTCCGCGCCTGAGCGTGTTTGAAAACCTTCGCCTGGCAGTGATGCGTGCACGGGGTTTGCAATACACATTTTGGAAGTGGATTGACAACGACCGGCAAATCAAGGAGCAGACGGAACGTTTGCTAGAGAAAGTGCGCTTGCAGACACGTGCACACACCATTGCTGGAGAAATGGCTTACTCGGAACAGCGTTCGCTAGAAATCGCCATGACGATAGCTTCTGATCCCAAGGTCATTCTGCTGGATGAGCCCATGGCAGGCATGTCCAATGAGGAAACAGCCTATACCGCTGCCTTGATTAGGGAAGTCACACGGGACCGTGCACTGTTGATCGTAGAGCACGACATGGAAGTCGTTTTCTCTCTGAGTGACCGCATCAGCGTGCTGGTCTACGGCCAAGTCATTGCCACCGGAAGCCCGGAAGAAATCCGCAACAACGCCAAGGTGAAAGAAGCCTATCTGGGCGAGGAGATAACAGCATGACGGCAACAGGAGCTTTGCTGAGCGTGCGCGATCTGCATGCCCACTATGGCAAGAGCCACATCCTGCACGGTGTCAACCTAGATGTGAAGAAGAATGAGGTCGTCAGCCTATTGGGCCGCAACGGTTCGGGACGATCAACCACCATGAAGGCGGTCATGGGTCTTGTGCCTCCCTCTTCAGGCAGCGTGAATTTGGCAGGACGGGAGCTTGCAGGCGCGCGACCCTATTCCATCAACCGATGCGGCATCGCCTATGTACCCGAAGAGCGTGAGGTGTTTGCCAACCTTACCGTGGACGAAAACCTGCGCATGGGCGAGCAAAAAGCCGTGCCCGGTGCAAGGAAGTGGACGGTCCACGACATGTTCGATTACTTCCCGCGTCTGAAGGAACGTCGCAACGTAGGTGCCGGGAGTCTTTCAGGCGGCGAGCAGCAAATGCTGACCATTTGCCGATCTTTGATGGGGAACCCGCTTGTCATCCTGATCGACGAGCCCACCGAAGGCCTGGCACCCAAGATCGTGACCGCCGTGGGCGAGTGCATAAAGGACTTGCACAGCAAGGGCGTGTCGGTGCTGCTGGTCGAGCAAAAGCTTGCCATTGCTCTCAAGGTCTCCACGCGCGTCTGCGTAATGGGGCATGGAAGCATTGTGTTCGAGGGGACACCTGAGCAGCTCTCTTCAGACAAAAAACTGCTGGCCGAGTGGCTGGCTGTTTAGCGGCAAACGCATAACACCACGACATTTACAGGAGCCCAACATGGCCAAATCGCAGGACAAAGTCATCATTTCATGTGCCGTAACCGGTGCCGTGCACACGCCGACTATGTCGCCGTATTTACCGTTAACCCCAGATCAGATTGCCGAACAATCCATTGCAGCGGCCGAGGCGGGTGCTGCGATCTTGCACTTGCATGCACGCGACCCCATCGACGGTAGGCCGACCCCTGACCCCAAGGTGTTCGACCAGTTCATTCCGCGCATCAAGGCGGCAACGGATGCGGTGATCAACATCACAACCGGCGGTAGCACACGCATGACGATGGAGGAGCGCCTGGCCTATCCCATGCAGGCCAAGCCGGAGATGTGCTCCCTGAACATGGGCTCCATGAATTTTTCCATTCATACGGCCGCCCGCAAGATCAAAGAGTGGAAGCACGAATGGGAGCAACCCTATGTGGAGGGTATGGAAGACATGATCTTCCGGAACACCTTCAAAGACATCAAGTACATCATGCAGACCTTGGGCGAAGGATTTGGCACCCGGTTTGAATTCGAGTGCTATGACGTTGGCCATCTGTACACCCTCGCCCATTTCGTGGATGAGGGCCTGGTCAAAGGCCCCATATTCATCCAGTCCATCTACGGCATTTTGGGTGGAATGGGGCCTGACCCGGAGAACCTGGTGATGATGCGCACCACTGCCGATCGTTTGTTCGGTCGTGATAACTACCGATTCTCTGTGCTGGGTGCCGGGCGGCACCAGATGCCATTGCTCACCATGGCTGCCGTTATGGGAGGGAATGTGCGCGTTGGCCTGGAAGACAGCCTGTACATCGGCAAGGGTGCCTTGGCACATTCCTGCGCAGACCAGGTTCGCAAGATTCGGCGCATTCTGGAGGAATTGTCGCTGGAGATAGCCACTCCGGATGAAGCTCGAGCGATGCTGGGCTTGAAGGGTAAGGACGCAGTTGGCTTCTGAGCCCAGTGCATGCGCGGCGCAATGCGCTCCCAAACATGTTCGCAATAAATAAGTAATCGAGAAGTAACTATGAACAAAGCAATCAATGTGACGGTGATCGGTGCCGGGCTGATGGGACACGGCATCGGCCAGGTCTTTGCCCGCGCCGGACATGCCGTGGTTATCACCGACACCAATGAAGAAATTCTCGGCCAAGCAATGGGTCGCATTGAAAAGAACCTATTGGATGAGGGCGTGGACCCTTTGCGCGTGCTTTGCAATGTCAGTGTCGAGAGCAATCTTGCAAAGGCAGTTCAATTTGCAGACCTGGTGATTGAGGCTGCTCCAGAACGACTGGAGCTAAAGCAAAAGCTCTTTGCTGATATTGCCAAGGCGGCGCCCAGCCACGCGGTGCTTGCAAGCAACACATCGGTGATCCCGATCACGAAGATTGGCGAGCACATGGAGCCATCCGTGCGCTGTCGCCTCGTGGGTACGCATTGGTGGAACCCTCCGCATCTGGTGCCGCTTGTGGAGGTGGTTCGGACAGAGTTTACAAGTTTGAGTGTCTTCGAGCAGACGTACGCCTGGTTGGAAGCTGTGGGAAAGCGTCCGGTCAGAGTGCATCAGGACGTCACTGGTTTTATAGGTAACCGCCTGCAGCACGCCATGTGGCGTGAAGCCATTGGCCTGATCGAGGATGGCGTGTGCGATGGCGAGGCGATTGACCTCGTGGTGAAGAATAGTTTTGGCATGCGTTTGCCCGTGCTGGGGCCAATTGAGAACGCCGACCTGGTTGGACTTGAATTGACAAGGGATGTCCACCGTGTGATGTTCCCAGACCTCAAAACCAACAGATTCCCTTCCGCATTGCTTGATAGATTAATTGATGAAGGTCACACAGGAATGAAGGCCGGTGCCGGGCTGCGCGTTTGGACAAAATCAGAGGTCGAAGCTGTGCATACCGAACTTGCAGCCCATTTGCTTCGAATGACGAGTCGCTAAATCAAAACATTCAGGCACTTGTGAGAAAAACGGTTCAGGCTGATCAAGTCATTACACGGATTCCCTCTGGGGCGTCCCTCATGATCGGTGGGTTCATGGGAGTTGGCAGTCCCATTCGGCTGATTGACGAGCTGGTTCGACAGGAAATTAACGGACTGACCGTGATTGCCAACGACACAGCCCGGCCTGGCGTGGGTATTGGAAAGCTCATTTCTGCACGCTTGGTCAAGCGTGTCATAACGAGCCACATTGGCACCAACCCTGAAACTCAGCGCCAGTTGTTGGCGGGTGACATTGAAGTTGAATTGGTGCCCCAAGGAACTCTAGCCGAGAGGGTTCGTGCCGGTGGATATGGTTTAGGCGGATTTCTGACTCCAACCGGAGTTGGCACTGCGGTGCAGGAGGGCAAACGTACGGTGGAGATTGAGGGCAAAGTGTTCTTGCTTGAGATGCCTCTCAAGGCAGACTTCGCATTGATCAACGCTCGACGTGCAGACCACATTGGAAACCTCACATTCGCAATGACTGCACGGAACTTCAACCCTTTGATGGCAATGGCTGCAACCATAGTCATCGCAGAGCCGCAGGAGATCGTTCCGGTCGGGGTCATTTCTCCAGATGACGTTATGACTCCGGCGGTACTTGTTGACTACCTGGTTGCTAGGAGACGCGCCGATGGACAATAAGACGTTGATTGCGAGGCGGGTGGCGCAAGAGTTAAAGCCGGGAAACCTTGTAAATTTGGGCATAGGACTGCCAACGCTGGTAGCTTCATTGGTCCCTCGCGAGGCGTACATCTTTTTCCAATCTGAAAATGGAATCATTGGAATGCAGTCGGTCCCGGAAGAAGGGCTTGAAGCTGATGATTTAACAGATGCGGGAGGCAGTCCGATCAGTGCTCTTCCCGGAGCAGCAACCTTTGACAGTGCTATGTCATTTGGCCTGATTCGTGGCGGACACCTTGATGTGACTGTGCTTGGTGGACTGCAGGTCGACCGAATGGGGCGACTGGCAAATTGGTCCATACCTGGTTCGATGGTCCCAGGGATGGGGGGCGCCATGGACCTTGTAACGGGTGCAAAGCGGGTAATTGTGGCTATGACTCACACAGCAAAGGGCGAGCCAAAAATCGTTGAGGTTTGCACGCTTCCGATTACCTCTGAGCGGCGTGTTGATTTGATCGTGACAGAACTAGCGGTGCTTGAACCCAGCCCGGACGGACTTGTATTGAGGGAGTTGGCGCCTGGGGTTGATGTCGAGACGGTATTGCGCTCAACAGCGGCCAGATTGATTGTTCCGGACCAAGTTCGGACCATGAATTTGGGCTAACACGATCGGCGCACAATGGCCGCTTTATGTGGCGGAGCTGACTTTGGTAAAGCAGCATGCTATGGCAGCTGCTGGTCGGGTCCTGCCCCAGGTAACCCGGCGGTCAATGACTGCTGCAGAGAAACCACCGCTGCCACAGCGAAAAACCCTTTATCGCTGGCGAATGTCCGCTGCCAAGAAACAGGGTCTGGCTACGAC